>Ga0257122_1000426_pt1 | contig 38532 bp, 33 predicted proteins | sample SI106_120metaG_FD_190146 | JGI IMG/M metagenome (GOLD analysis project Ga0257122, IMG submission 190146) | Marine microbial communities from Saanich Inlet, British Columbia, Canada - SI106_120 | ecosystem: Environmental > Aquatic > Marine > Inlet | place: Canada: British Columbia | collected... | reverse complement strand
TAAAAAACCCCCTGGCGAACCAGGGGGTTTCTCTCGATCTTGCGATCGAATTCTTCTTGCGAAGAAGCTTTCAACGAACCTTACAAAGGTTGGTAGCCCGTACGTTTTTCCAGTTCTTGGCTTCCTCTTTAAAGGTTACCCCTTAAAGATTTATTCCCTCTTGCGGTTTCACGGACTCTTGAAGTACTGAGACTTTTCGCCTACCGGGTCACCCCGTCTCCGTCCTGCCGTTTTGACGACTCCACGGTTTTCAGCTTAAGCCTTCTACTCTTGCGAGCAGGCCTTCTTTAGCCTTTCGCGCCGCTTCAGAGATTTATACCTCGAAGCTGTTACCAGGTTTCTCTTGTCACTTTCGTGTTGCCACTAAAATGACTCATGAGTCCTTCTCTCTTACGAGAGAGCTTCTCACAATTCATCTCCATCCCGAGGATTACTCCCCGTTCTGAATTGTCCTGTCGGACCAGAGCCGAAGCCCTGTGAACCGGTCACCTGCTTACGCAGACCCTTCCTTCGGGCCCATGACGATTTCCCCCGTAGTGAGCGTTTCAGGCTGGTCTCTTGCGAAACCTGCTTTCGAGACCTCCATTCCGTTTTTAACGGGCTTGAGGCTTTTCTCGCCACGATCCTTTGACATACAAGATTCTGTCTCCAGAACCCCTTAAGTCCAGTGCCGTCTTCGACCTTCGACTCCTGGAGGTTTCCCCTCCCAGGGCTTTTGGATTCGTTTCCGATTCCCTGCCGTTCTTACTCTTTTTCAGAGCTTCAACGGTTTCTTCCCTGGAAGTCCTTTGCAGTGAGATGAAGTAAACTTCACTCCCTTGGCCAGTTCCTCCTACAGCCTTGTGGACTTTTAAGGTTTTAAGCAAGAGATCAGTCTTACTCTGCTTCCAGAGTGTACCTTCTTGTTCTTTGCCTAAGAAGAAGCAAGCTTCTTAGCAGGCAGGAACTTCAAGGTTTTATTCCTGATTCCTAGCCGGTCCCAGCAAGCTGGTTCCTGACCTTTGTAGCCTTCTGAGCTTACCCCTTGGGGCTTAGCTCCCTTGCTTTCTGGTTCGTTTTTGAAAGCCTGATAGAGTAACACACTTTCAGATAATGGCAAGGATTATTTGTTCATTATTTTCCACATTAGTTCAAAAGTGGCTTGAATACGGGGTTTTGTGGGTGGAAAATATTTTGAGAATAGAGGAGAGAGAAGAGGGAAGAGAGAATGAAGTTTGATGTGATCCCTTGGCTTCGCCTTGGGATAGTTGGAGGGGGCCTTTGGCCCTGGTGTCGTTGTGCCCCATTTGTCATCGCGCTACTTGATCGCGGGATCCATGCTTCCGCCCTCATGGCGGGCTCTTGCCTTATTCCTGCGCCCTTGGCTTCGCCTCGGGATAGTTGAAGGGGGCCTTTGGCCCTGGTGTCATCGTGCCCCATTTGTCATCCCGCTACTTGATCGCGGGATCCATGTTTCCGCCTTCATGGCGGGCTCTTGCCTTATTCCTGCGCCCTTCGCTTTGCCTCGGGATAGTTGAAGGGTGGCCTTCGGCCCTGGTGTTATCGCGCCCCAATTGTCATCCCGCTACTTGATCGCGGGATCCATGCTTCCGCCTTCATGGCGGGCACTTGCCTTCTTCCTCTAGTTCTTACTGGAGTGCTCCAAGTCCACGCAATTGATTTAGGGACCAGGCCACTTAAATCCACTATACAGATAAGAAATATATGGATATTTTGGACACGTTGAGGATTATGTATTACAATTTGTAATACAGGGGAGACTCAAAATGATAACTCTACGACTGGAATCAGATCTTGAGAAAGATCTCACTAAATCTGCTGAATTCTTAGGTATTTCTAAATCTGAGTTAGTTAGAAGGAGTATTGAAGCTTACCTTCAAAGTTTAGAAAAGCCTAATGCCTGGGAATTGGGAAACCAATTCTTTGGCAAGTACTCCAGCGGTAAAGGAGATCTATCATCCAATCGCAAAGCTCACCTAAAGAAAAAGCTTAAATCCAAGATAAAATGAATCGAATCCTTGTAGATTCCGGTCCCCTAATTGCTTTGTTCGATAAATCTGATCGCTATCACGATCAGGCACTTCAGTTCTTAAGGGCAAACAAAGCTGAATTAGTAACCTCTTTAGCTTCTATTACCGAAGTTTTACACCTCCTGGATTTCAATCGAAATTGCCAACTAGATTTTCTGGAATGGGTAAAGAGGGGCGCAGTAACGATTGCTGAAATCAACCAGGAAGACTTCGAAAGGCTCCACGAACTCACGAAAAAATACCATGATCTCCCCATGGATTTTGCCGATGCCTGCCTGGTACTCCTCGGAGAAAAACTGAACCTTCAGGAAATCGCTACAATAGACAGAGACTTCTCCATCTACAGAATAAAGGAAAAAAAGAAATTCAAAAACGTCTTTGGTTAGTTCAAGGGAGCAACGAAAAAAAAAGAATTTCTAGCCTGACCCCTTATTTTTCCCATTTTGAGCGAGGTGGACCTACTCTTCGTTGTCGCTAGCCCATTCGAGAAATATATTAATAAGTTCCTCTAGGCTTTGTGGGCCCCCATAGCCAATGAAGTTCCCATCAATAACTTTTACTATAACCCAATCATCTTCATCGTCTCTTTGAATTTTTAAATCTTGAAATTTCTTTTCATACAGAGGTGTATCAGCTAGCTCAACTTCGAGAGACCACCCCGGGTTGTCTATAGTTTCAATGGTAATCCCGTAGGTGTGCTCCCAATCACCAATACACATTGATTTATACCATGTCTGTAGTTCTTTCAGCATTCAGATGTCCTTCAATTCCTTGAACCGCCCAGAGTTTACCGGAGATAGTTTAAGTTGGGTCAAGCTACCATCTCCCAACCCTCCATTTGTTCATAATACATACTTTCGAATTCTGCTGGTGGAACATTTCCAAGAGAATTTCTAGTCTGACCCCCTATTCTCATAACCTCTTAAACTTCTCTTTTTAGTTGGTCAAGAAACTCAATCATAAACGCTTTGCGTTTCTTTGCTTCTACCTTTGCTGCCTCAGTTTGCATGGTATCCGCTATTTTCAATAGCTTTACGAAGAAATGATCTACCGTATAGGAGCCATCATCGGGTTCCCGCTGAGAACAGAGCGGATCGTTTCTACAATAGAGTGGCCGTTGGTGGAGGGTCCCTACCTGGATGCATCGAGCGATACCAATTGCCCCAAGGGCATCCAGACGATCCGCGTCCTGAACAATTTTAGCTTCCTTTGTTTCTGGTTTCAGATCAGCGCTATAGCTATGAGTGCAAATGGCATGGTGGATCTGTTCAAGAAACTGCAGCGGGTACTTAATTTCACGAAGAAAATCAATAGCCAGGTCAGCGGCAACCAGGGAACTGTTCCTACGATCTGGATGGTTCTTAGGATAGCCAAAACAATCATGTAAATAAGCAGCCGGAAGCACCACATCCAACTGAGCCTCTTCCTGACCACATAGTTCCCTGGCCGAGCGAACCACACGAAAAACATGATCCAAATCATGCGCACAGTCCACAACTTCCCCAGAGGAAAGAAAATCCAAAATCAACTGCTCAAAAAACTCAAAATCCACTAAAAACGAAGCTTCCAATTTTAAAGAGTCCATTACTATGACGGTTCTCACTTTCCTAGCATGCTGCGTTTGATTTCCCGAAATCTTGAGTCGGATGGGATAACTACGTACATGCCTTCATAGGCATCAATGAAGATGATCTCAAAGTCCTTAATATTCTTTAGTTGGATGAAGTCTAGCAAATTTGCCATTAAGGCATCATCCGAGATGAAAAATCCCTTTAGAGTTTGGTTCCTATAGGCTTTTAAATCCTCGTACCTGAATATCACAAATTTTTTAAATGGATAGTACTTCAGAAACTCAGTTGGATTAGTACTATCGTCACCCACAAAGCAAAAGCAATTGAAGCCGTGGATAGTTGATACTGACAAGGAATACCATTGAAAGTGGTCATCGTATGAGGCTTCTGAGTTGGTATTTCTAGTCTGATCCCTTGTTTTGTTTTTCATGATGAAATCCCACAGAGAAAGAGGGGTCACACTACTTTTTGACGAAAGCAATGCAGATCTAATAAATGATACTGGATCCTCCGGTCAAGCCGCAGGATGACTTGTAGAGTACGGGTTTCAGGCTTAGCCTTAAACCTTATATGACCACATGTTTAGCGATAATAAAAGCGTATTTCCTGGAAGGGTGTAGGGTAGTTGCGCCTGGCTAATTAAAAAATTCCAAAAAACTGTGAGTCGATGACTGGTGCGTGGTACGTGGCTGGGGTTTCAGCAGTGGTGCATGGTTGTTGATCGCGCCGACGGACTATGCATCGTATAGTTCTAGAAGTGAACGACAAGCAGGGGCCGCTGGTGGGACCCCCGCTACGTGCCTAAGTATCAGTTATCGGCTCACTAAAAGATAATGTCTGAAAATAGGGTAATCAACCACCGACCAAAGAAATACTCTGGACATTCCTTGGTGTGGTTATCCCAGTCTCCATTGAAGATTCCGAGGTAATCGCGGACAATTCCTTCCCCGGTCATCAGGGCGAAGAGTTCATAGTTGGATTGGAAGGCTCCGCTGGTGAAGTTGGTGGAGCCAATACCTACTATCTTTTCGTCGATGACACACATCTTCATGTGTAGTTCCTGGCCAGGTCCTACATCGTAATAGCGCACCTCAATATCGAGTTCAGGATTAACTTCCTTGAGCTTCTGGATGAGAGCGACAGCCTTGTTGTTTGCCCCGCCATGCCAGTCGCGGTAATAAAGGTGCTCAGCCGGGTCGAGCAATAAGCGGATTTTGATTCCTCGCTTGGCTGCTCTTCCTATTGCCTTGAGAAGCTTGGTGTCATTGAAGAGAAGCTGTTCCACATATACGCTGTGGGTTGCTGCGTCAATGAGCTTGATCAGTTCATCTCGACTATTGCGTGCGAAGGGAGCGGTTACCGTCATACGGGCTTTGTTTAGTGAGTATCCTGGTTCCTTGAGTCGCTCATTCATGAGTTTTCTCGCGGCTTCCTCATTGTAGGCCAGTAGTCCATCGGTGTTCTTAACCCATCCGCAGATCCATTGGTTGGCGATGTTTTTCTCCAGTTCCTGAACGAAAGGTCCGGAAACCCTCACCATGGTGTCGCGATTCTTGGCAACGGTGTCAGCAAAGTTCATCCCGCCAAACATGGCCTCAATTCCGTCAACTACGATGAGCTTGCTGTGATCGACTCTCACGGGCACCCAGGCATCGATAAACTTTGTTTCCGCATGAACAACGGGTAGTCCCAGGGCTTTGGCCTTGGAGACCTTCTGCATGAATGGCGGCTTCTCTACTGGGTTCCCTTCCTGCTCAGCTTCATAAAGATCCTCAAAGATCTTTTGTTGCTTTCGCTGCGCTGTCTCATAGGATTGTTTTGTCTTGGAGAGAACCATGTAGACTTTGACTCCCTCACTTTGTTTTTGAAGTAGAGCCTCGATAACGTCATCGCCAATTTTTCCGCCGAAGAGGTACATCCCAAAGAAGATCTGCTTCTTTGCCGTTTTAATGAGTCGAAGGGCTTCAGGAAAGACTCCTTCTTTATCCATGAAATATTTGGACGCGAGTTCTTTTTCTGTCCAGTCAATCTCATGCATCTTTGGCGCGACATGCTTTTCGTAATATCCGCGATAGGTTCCCATGATGAAGCCGGGCTTATCGAGCTCGACCTCACTGAAGGTAAAAGTGAGGAAAAGTGAAAAAATTGAAAAAACAGAGAATAGCCGAAACAGCATTTAGGGCTCCTTTAGTTCGATACCGCCGAGAAAGCAGAACAGTGCTTCAAAAAACTGTACGTAGAGCCTGAAATTTTGTTTCCCTTTTTAAGACGAACGGACATCTAGATAAGCATCTTTTTCCAGATAGTTGAGTACAAAGTCACGGATGGACTCAGCATGGGGTGTCTGAACCTGTTCGCATCCCGTGGACAGGAACCGATTCATGTCTGCTTTTGTGAAGTACTGGTACTTGTCCCTGAGCTCTTCTGGCATGGGAATGAATTTGATTTCAGGCTCCAGTTTCAGGGCAGTGAAGATGGGACTAATTAATTCTATCCAGGTGAGCGTTTTACCATTTCCAAGGTTGAAGATTCCATGAAGACTGTGGTTTTCAAACAACTGGAGAACCATACCAACTGCGTCTTTGACATACAAAAAGTCACGCATTTGTTTTCCATCTTCATAATCGGGATGATAGGAGCGAAAGAGATTCACCGCGCCGGTGGATTTAATCTGTTCATAGGCCTTGACCACCATGGAGCGCATGCTTTCCTTATGATACTCATTGGGTCCCCAGACATTAAAGAACTTGATACCAACAGCATTACCCAACCCACCGTTTCGGTGCATCCATAGGTCAAAAAGGTGTTTTGAGTAGCCATACATATTCAAGGGTCTTAGTGTAGCCAGGTCTGCTCCGTCAGAATAACCGCATTCCCCGCTTCCATAAGTTGCGGCAGAAGACGCATAGAGGAATCGCAGGTCTCGGGTGAGGCAATAGTCTGCCAGAGTCTTGGAATACTCGTAGTTATTGGCCAGAAGATAATCCGCATCAGACTCCGTGGTGGAGGAGCAGGCCCCCATATGCAGTACCGAGGTGAGTCCAAGCTCTTTACCCTGCAAAATGGCCTGAAGAAAATCTTCGCGTGACATAAAGTCGAGAAACTTCAGCCCTGCGAGGTTTTTCCATTTGGACCCGGATCTGAGGTCATCGACAATGAGAATTGAATCCTCGCCTCGCTCATTGAGCGCCCAGGTTAGGGCACTGCCGATGAATCCCGCGCCGCCTGTAATCGCAATCATTTAGGCTTATTCCTCCTGAGCCCAGACAGGAATACTTTCATCCTCAAAGTTATCCATCAAACGTTTGCTTCGAGACTCGTTTAAACTGGCCAAGAATGCTTCGAAGGACACTGTTTTTTGTACTTTGGTGCAGTAGCGTCTCCAGGTCACAGATTGAGAAGACTGTTCTTTTTCCCCAAGAATGAGCATATTAGGAGTCTTTTTAGTGACAGCATTTCGAATCTTCTTGCCAAAAGAATCAGAAGAATCATCAAGTAGTACACGAAATCCATTCTCGGTAAGTTTTTCCTGAAGCCTATTTGCGTACTCAACAAAGGATTCCGCTACTGGAATGAGGCGAACCTGAACCGGAGACATCCAGGTGGGAAAGGCTCCCCCAAAATGTTCAATGAGAAAGGCCAGGAATCTCTCATGGGTTCCCAGGGGAGCGCGATGGATAATATAAGGCTCATGTTCTTTTCCGTCCTCCCCGGTGAATTTTAGACCAAATCTTGACGCAATAGCGAAATCGAGTTGATTCGTGGAGGCGGTTTCCTCTCTTCCAATGACATTACGGATTTGAAAATCCACCTTTGGACCATAAAAAGCAGCCTCTCCCTCCTCGGCCTTGTAATCGATGCCGCATTCCTCAAGGCACTCCCGAACAATTTGTTCGGCGAATCCCCAACGATCTTCATCACCGATAAATTTTTCTTTATCGTGAGCGCTCAAGCTCAGTCGAACCCAATAGCGCGAGATTCGAAATCTTTGGTAGTACTCCTTGTGGAGTTCAAGTACCTTTTTGAATTCATCCCGAACTTGCTCTTCACTACAGTAAATATGAGCGTCATTCATGGATAAAGCCCTGACTCTCAGCAACCCAGAGAGGGATCCGGATTGTTCATAACGATAGCAGGTTCCGTATTCAGCCAACCGCAGGGGAAGCTCTCTATAAGAACGAGGCCGCAACGAAAAGATCTTGTGATGGTGAGGGCAGTTCATGGGTTTTAGATAGTAGTTCTCCCCGTCGATCTCAATAGGAGAATACATGGTCTCTTTGTAATAGGGGAGGTGGCCCGAAGTGTAATAAAGGTTTTCCTTGGTAATATGAGGAGTAGCTACTCTCTGGTATCCATCACGGAATTCAACTTCCTTGGCATAGGTTTCCAATTCTTCTCTCAAAACCGTACCGTTAGGAAGCCACAGCGGAAGTCCCTGACCCACCTCATCATCAATCATGTAGAGTTCTAATTCCCGGCCTAATTTCCGGTGATCACGCTCCTGGGCTAACTTGCGTTCGGTGAGAAATTCCTGGAGTTTTTCGGAGCTCTCAAAAGCCAATCCATAGATTCTGGTAAGCATTTGATTGTCCGAGTCTCCCCGCCAGTAGGAACCCGCCAGGTTATCAAGCTGAAAACAGTTGGGAGGGATCTCTTTGGTGCTGGACACGTGGGGGCCTTCACACATATCGGTGAACGGACCGTTCTTAAAAAAGCTCAATTGTTCGTACTTCTCGGAAAGTTCCCTGGAGTAATCGGCCTTTAGAGGCTGGTTGTGTGATTTTAGAAAATCAAGGGTTTCATCCCCATCCATATCAAACTGCTCAAATTTCTGATTTTGTTTGATGATGTGCTTCATCTTCTTTTCAATCTTTTTGAGATCTTCAGGGGCGATGGGCTCATCTAGCAAAAAGTCATAGTAAAAGCCAGTTTCAATGGGGGGGCCGAAACCTAGTTCCGCATTTGGCCGGATGGTGAGTACAGCTTGCGCCAAAATATGGGCAAGAGAGTGCCTAATTCGATACAGTTTTTCATTTTCTTGAGCTAGTTCCATAATGCGGCTCATTTTAGTGGCTTTCCTCAACTTTGTCATTCAAGCCGTTCCAGCACGAGCGAGTTTGTATTGGGGAATTTGAGATTCCCAGGAGTCAGAATTCTGAAGACCGCAGACCAAATGAGGAATATTCCCTCTATTGGCGAGGGAGGAGTTTTCAATGCGTGCTTCTGAGGGGTAGTGTAAAATACGCCCCCGAAGTTTTGAGGACTGGGTATGATTAGCTGCGTTAACAAGAGTCGAATGAATGAGGATATCTGTGTGATGGCCAGTCCAGACAACCATTCGTTCAGTTATCTCTTTGACTGCGGAATGGCCTCTCGGCTTAGTATTTCTGACGTGATGAGAATCAAAGCAGTCTTTGTGACTCATACCCATGTAGATCATTTTGTGAACTTTGATGCCATTCTCAGAAATCGAGCTGGCTCCAGGGAGCCTGTGATCATCACAGGCCCCAGGGGAATCGCGCAAAACGTTCAGGGAAAGCTTCAAGCCTATACCTGGAATCTCATTGGAAAAGGTGGTTCCTGCTTCCAAGTTCGAGAGATTCAGAACGATCAGTCCTATAAATACTTTCGCTTGTGTCCCCCCCGATGGAAGGTTGAATTCCAGGGAGTGGAGGAGAGCAAGTTCTTGTTTGAACTAGATAAGGTGATCGTGGAACACTGCGTCCTGGATCATAAAATTCCCTCGATCGCCTATCGTATGAGAGAAAAGAACGCCGTAAATATTGAATCGATTCCCTTCAAACCGGGGCCCTGGATCAAGGATCTAAAGGAAGCCTATTGCCAATCAAAGCCAGAAACCATCCTGGATATATTTGGTCAGCAGGTTCCTGCCGGTGAGCTTTTTCATACTCTTAAGGAGACTCCGGGGTACAGCGTGGGTTATGCCATGGATCACCTGGGTGGGGGGCCAAATCATGAAAAACTCGAAGTCTTCTTTAGAGGCGTGGACGAGTTATTCATTGAATCCTTTTTTCGCCATGTGGACTGGAGTTATGCTCGCAGACACAAGCACTGTACATCCTATCTTTCGGGAAAACTTGCCCGGGAAGCAGGTGTAAAGCGACTGCACCTGGTACATCATTCCAGGCGCTATAACGAGGAAATTCCTGATTTGATCGAGGAAGGAATGGCTGCCTTTGAAGATAGAGAACCTAACTTTCAAAAGAGTTCCAAGGCCAGGTTTGAGGATCTGGACTCAACGGATCACGATTTGTAACTGAGCACGTTTAGGACTCCTGGGCTTCCTTGAAGTTGGAGAAAACAAGCTGCGTGAGATAGTTTCCCTCGGGGAACTTCTTTGAAAGCGTATGATCGATCTCGGATGGTAGTTCGGCCACGATTTGGGTCTCTCCTTTTCCCACCAGATCTTTAGAGACCTTTCCCACTGTCTGAACAACCTGGTCGCGGGTCATTCGTGCGGTACAGCAGATGGAAAACCAGTGGGATCTCGGCTTTAAATGACGCAGGGCCAGTCGATGAAGTTGTTCAAACTTCTTTAAGGCCAGGGGGACCTGATTTTGTTTTGCCGCTAGCGAAGGCGGATCAATGATGATCAGGTCGAATTTTTGAGAAGTGTCGAGATCGGCGAGGAACTGAAAAGCATCCGCCCGGACTAGTTCATCTCTGTCTGAGTTCAATCCATTTAATTCAAGATTCTTCAGGTGCTGATCCTGAGCGTGGCGTGACTGATCAACGGAAACCACACGCTTCGCTCCCTTTTTCAGAGCAATCACGGAGAATGGACCTGTATACGCAAAAATGTTTAACACCTCCATTCCTTCCAGGTCGCAATCACCTAAATAGCGGCGAACACCTCGAAGGTCCAGATAGAAGCCACCCTTTTGTCCATGGGCAAAGTCTACCGCGTAGTGAAATTGTCCTTCCCGTATCGTCACATTGGTTACTTCACTGCCGCGAGTCCATCTCGGGGGCCTGGTCTTTGCGGAGGAAAGTCCCATTCGAGTCCCCGCGCGAACCTGAATTGATTTTGCGAAAGGTTCGGAAACTACATGCGGGAGTAGAAAGGAGATGAGTCTCGCCAGGGTATAGGTAGATGCTGAATAATATTGAACGATGGCCACGTGAGAATAAAGGTCTACGGTAACACCGGGGATAAGATCAGATTCACCATGGATGAGTCGTAGGGCATCGGTTTCGGTTAAGAGATCCTTCTTTTTCTTCCAAATTTCGCGCATTTTCTTCAATAGAAAACGATTTCGAAGGGAATCTCCAAAGTGAAAGATGCGGATAGCGATGGGTTCATCTTCAGAATAGATTCCAAAGCCTATGGTTTCATTGGTACCGTCTACCAGGCGTAGCCAGTCTCCATCTTGAAATATCTTAGCAGCCGTGGAAATGCTTCCATGAAAAACCCAGGGGTGTTCCCGATTCATCTGAATTAGGGTCTTTTTTCTAACCTGGTACCTACGAAATTTGGATTCTTTCATTTTTCTCCGATAGCATTGTCTGAGCACAAGCAGGGGAAATATACCCAAAATGAAGCGATTTGTCCGAATTTCCGGTCAATTCGGAAACTTAGGAATTCTGAGCTCCTCCCAGGGGAGTCTTTTTGAGGTTGGTCATCCAGGTGAGTAAGCCGCCTTATTAACGGTCTAGAGAATTTACAAAGCCCTCGGGAAGATTCATGAACGGACCCGGAAATCCGAATAGGAAAGAGGAGACCGGTAAACCAAATGCGTTTGGGTATATTCATCTATTTTTTATCCTCTTTTTCTTTTTGCTGGTCCAATCCAGCTGAGGTTTATTTTGAGGAGATGAAAATACACCATGGCGGTTCGTCACATTCGGTGGCTGGTTTCTTACTCGATGCTAGTGAAGTTTCCAATGTTCAATACTCCGGCTTTGTCAAAAGGTCAGGAGTGCGTGCCCCACTTTCGCAGCGAATCAATACTCTGAATTCCCCCCAGCAGCCTGTGAGTGGAGTGGATTGGTATGATGCATCCTTCTTCTGCAAATTTTATGGAAAACGGCTTCCCACCTACATAGAGCTAGTGAGGGCTTCCCAGGGAGAAATCCTACGAAAGTTTCCCTTCGGCAATACTTCCCCGGACTTCCAGAAGGCACCTTTCAGGACTCTCCAGTATAGCCCCAGCGCTTCTTTCCCAGTTAGCAGCTTTCCGGAATTCAAAACTCCAGAAGGTGTTTTTCATCTTGCCGGGAATGTCCGGGAATGGACCCAGGATCCAATCCAAGAAGAGAGCGGGACTATTCAGCAAGATTCTAAGAGACGAGTGTATGGGGGCAGCTATATTTCGGGAATCAAGGAGGTGAGGGTTGGGTCTGTTCAGTGGGTGGACATGGCCGACTCTTCGATGAGGGATGTTGGTTTTCGATGTGCTCGTGATCTGGACAGCAGCTATGATTTTTCGAGTGTCACCAATCTTGATCCCGCAAAGCTCAGACAACTGGTATATAGGCAGAAGGCCAGCCGTGAAGAACTCTTACAACAAAGTGCCGGCCAATCTGCGGAGAGGATTCGAGAGGAACAAAAGAAATTAGACAAGCAGAAACTTGAAGCTCTGATTCGTCAGAGATCTCTGGAGGAACTGCGCCGCAGAGAGCTTTTGGTCTCCGAATCCGTCGAACTAGAAGAAAAGGAACTCACCGGTATTCCCTTTGGGATCACGTGGTACGGTGGAGGCGCTGGCAACTCTCTTGCGCAGAGTCTTCTCTATCTCGATCGATATGACATCCAAAAATCTCTGGTAACCAACGAGCAATTTCAACAATTTCTCTCAGACTCCCAACATAAACCTCTTCTTCCTCCTGGTTTGATTCCAGAGGAAAGTCAGTCTCCAGCGAAGGCAAGCTGGCATGATGCCAGAGCCTACTGTCAGGCCAACCTCATGGATCTGCCCACTGAGGCACAGTGGGAAAAGGCCGTACGTGGAATTGAGGTGAATCCAAAATTAAGGCATACCCTTACCGGAGCTACCCGCGGATATTATGAAATTTACCAGGTTGTCAGTAGAGAGTCTGAATGGATGCGTGATGCCTGGACCTTGCCATGGAAAGGGGAGGGAGGGGGAAGTTTCCAAACCCTTCTTCGAAATCCTATCGGAAAACAGGGATTCCTGAGAGCGGTGAGAGGTCGAGGGGAATTTCCAGAAGAATTCGCTACCATCACGAACCGTCGGGCCAGTATGACCTTCGCCCTACATGCTTTCCGGTGCGTGCGGGAACCCGATTCCAAACCGGACTTCATCATTAATGAAGAATGGAATTACTTTTTCCCGGAATTCTTTTCAAAACTTCAGGAACGGATTAAAAACGTGGAAAATGTCTTTGGGCTTGAAGTAGAAGAGAATTCCTTTGAAAATGAGCCCTGATCACTGGGGATCTTTTTTCTGCATCTCTTCCATGGCATCCTCAAATACCTGAATCGCTCGCGCACCTGTAGGACCCAGGCTGCTGGTGAAGTCATTCACGTAGAGGTCAATATGGGATTTGAGTACTGTTTCATCCATTTCCTGGGCATATTTTTTACAGAATTCGAGGGCATCATCGAAATGCTCCAGGGAGTATTCCAGGCTCTTGACGATGGCCTGTTCCATCTCCAAGACGAGTTCTTTTGGAAGGCTTTTCAGGGCGCAGATACCCCCAAGTGGAATGGGTAATCCTGTTTCCCACTCCCACAGTTCCCCGAGGTCCGCGAGACAAACCAAGCCTTGCTCCTCATAGGTAAAGCGGCTTTCATGAATGATAACGCCGCAGTCGATTTCTCCTTTGTTGATGCGGTTGAACATATCCGAAAAGAGCACTACTTTCTTGTTATTACAGTCGGGAAAGAATGTCTTAAGCAAGGCGTGGGCTGTTGTCGATTCCCCGGGTATCCCGATCAAGGCTTCGGAAAGTTCCTTGGTGGTGAGTCTCTTTCGGCCAACAAGAAGAGGGCCGCATCCATTGCCCATCGCAGCTCCAGAATCTAAGACTGCATATTGTTCCTTACAATGGAAATAAGTTGCGAAAGAGAGCTTAAGAAAGTGGCATTTTCCTTCCCGTGCGAGCTTGTTCAGCTCGCTGATGTCTAGAAAGAAAGCGGTAACATTTTTAGAAAAGTCGACCTTCTTTGAGAGAAGTCCATAAAATATGAAGGTATCGTTGGGACAGGGAGAAATGGCTAACTGCAACATAGGCACTCTGAGAATCTTAACAATTCGATTAAATTATCCACAATACTCCATAGAGCCTTTTTGAATCCAACGGGCTGCCCGAATCAATCCCTGGTTAGCATCAGGCCAGGCCCAGGTAGAAGGATCCCGATTTCCCAGGACATTCACCAGGGCTCTTAATTCGACGAATTCTACTCCAAACAACTGACATACATGGGCTACCGCTGCACCCTCCATATTCTCTACCTCAATCTCAGGATGAAATTCCTCTAAAAACTCGAGATCTGCAGGGGTGGAACTAATCCAGTCACTGGTGCCAAAATGCCGCCAGGGTATATCTGTGCGCAGGTCTGGAGGGACCCTGGCTGGAAAGTTTGATCTGAGGCTTCCTACTGGATGTAGGGAATAACTGGCTGTCAGATCGAAGTAATCATCATCGACCATAGATCCAAGTCGCAAATAAGTCTCTGATAGCGCTCCCACAAGTTCTCCAGGGTTCAGTTCCGAACGGGCATGTATTCCCGCCACTCCCAGGAGAATTACCTGCTGATAGGAGGCCTCGTTCAGGGCCTGTGCAAGGCAGGCTGAAGCCTGAGCGATTCCCATCCCGCAAATTCTAAGACAGATTGACGGAATTACCTCTGAACTGAAGGCTGGGAACGGGCTAGAGGGTAGGCTCTTCAGGCTTAGAACCTCTTCTATAGGTTTGAGTTCCTTTAGAGTAGGAACAACCAGCAACTTCTTTGAACTCATTTTGAGTGATCAGGTTCTATGTATACAAACTTTCGATTTTCGTAGTTTCGAAGGGTATATCGGTTTCCATCTCTCTCAACCTGGTAGGGAGGCTGAAGGGGAATTTTTCCTCCTCCGCCGGGCGCGTCTACTACATAGGTAGGTACTGCCAGCCCCGAGGTGTGTCCCCTGAGGTGCTCAATAATATCGAGCCCTTCCTGAATAGTGGTCCTGAAGTGGGAGATGCCGCGTGCCAGGTCACATTGATAAATGTAATAGGGGCGTACTCTCATCACTAGCAGCTTCTGGCAAAGTTCCTTCATGACCTCTGGATCGTCATTCACTCCCTTTAGAAGTACAGATTGATTTCCCAGCACACAACCGGCTTCAGCCAGTTTTTTACAGGCCAAAAAAGCTTCATAGGTACATTCCTTGGGATGGTTGAAGTGGGTATTTACAAAGACGGGCATATGATTCTTAAGCATCTCAACAAAGTCATCTGTGACTCGCTGCGGAAGTGTGACGAGGTTTCGAGTTCCCAGGCGGAAGATTTCGATGTGGGGTATGGAGCGCAGTCTGCCCAGGATCATATCCAGCCTCTTGTCTGAAAGGCTGAGCGGGTCTCCACCTGAAATTACGATGTCCCTGATCTGAGGATTAGATTCAATATATTGAAACGCATCTTCAAGCTGCTTGTTCATGGTTGAGGAGGAGGGATCGGAAACCTTTCTCTTGCGGGTACAATGGCGGCAGTAGACCGGGCAGTTGTGGGTGACATAAAACAAGACTCGGTCAGGATATCGGTGAGTGATACAGGGAGTTGGCATGTCGCCCTCTTCATTGAGAGGATCATCACGGTCTTCGGGATAGATCAATAACTCGCCGGCTTGTGGAACCGACTGCAGACGAATAGGACATCCTGGATCTTCGGGGTCCATGAGATTGGCATAGTAAGGGGTTATTCCCACATTGAAGGCATCGCTGGACTGCACGAAAGCGTTGCGCTCCTCCTCAGTCATCCGAATGGACTTTTCGCAGGCAGTCAAAGTTTTGATTCGATTGGACTGCTGCCAGATCCAGTTATTCCAATCACTATCTGGAACATCTGACCAGATTCCTTTAGAAACCGATTCAAACTTATGCCGGCCTACTTGAGCGAAGCCATCTTTTTCGATCATCATACTCAGCCACTCCAATTTTCTGGATTCACCCAGAGCTAAACACTAATCTGTGGAAATAAGGAACTGTTTAGAAAAATCAAATTCTTAGAAGGAAGAACAGCCTGAACTACCTGCCAGTACACAGTATATCAAAAGGAGATAGGGTGCATGAATAGTGGATCAGTTTGTTGCAGAGGCAATGCATTTGGTGCATGATAGGGACCCTGTAAAACCTGGACCCTAACCAATGGAGGAAAGATCATGCCTCAGGTAACATCAAAAGCACCTGAATTTAAAGCTCAGGCCGTAGTCAATGGGCAATTTAAAGAGTTATCACTGAGAGACTTTGAAGGAAAGTGGAAAGTATTGTTTTTTTATCCGCTGGATTTCACCTTTGTATGTCCCACGGAAATCATAGCCTTCAGTGAACGACATGCTGACTTCGAAGCTCTGAAAACCCAGGTCATTGGAGTTTCTGTGGATTCTCACTTCACTCACCTTGCCTGGATAAACACACCCCGTAAAGAAGGTGGGCTAGGTGGAATCAACTATCCCTTAGTTGCTGATCTGGATAAGAGTATTTCTAGAGATTATGGAGTACTTCTCGATGCCGGGATCTCACTTCGAGGACTCTTCTTAATTGATCCATCTGGAACCATCCGACAATCCACTATTAATGATCTTCCGGTGGGCAGAAACGTTGATGAAGTTCTGCGACTCATTAAGGCGTTCCAGTTCACGGATGAACATGGAGAAGTTTGTCCGGCCAACTGGCAAGAAGGAAGCGACACCATGGTTCCTAATCCAGAAGGCTCAAAGAGTTATTTCGAGAAGTCTAATTCCTGAAGCAGGATTCAGGTTAGAAAACCTCAAATTAGAAACGAAAGTAAACTAGATAGCCGAGGGGGTTTCCCTCTCGGCTCTTTTAATCTTCCTTCTTTAATCTTTCTCTTTCGATCTCGACCAGTTCAGCTACATGTCGATTAAGCTCTTCAAGGCTTTCCCTGATCGCCTTGAGATTGCTGGAGTCCGAGTAAGGTGATCGAGCATTAAACCATTCGGCGTGAGCGTAGGGTCCAAAAATCACACCCCACAAGGTACCCAGGACCAGTGCCAAAAGAATGCCCTTTAGTGTATTGTTCATAAGTTTCTCCCTCAGTTCTCTAAAATTGCGCTCTTTAGATCGGCTTCCTCTGGAACTTCGCCCATTACCAGTATCTTGGAATCCAGTACAACCGTAGGTGTACACATCACTCCCAGGCTGTGGGCTTCCTCAGATTCAAGAGTAAGCTTTTGATAATCAAAGCTGTCTTCCCGACCCTCTATGATCTTCTCTACGATAGACTCAGTCAGTCGACAATTTTTACAGGTGGGTTTTGGGCTGCCAAAAACTAATAGTTTTTTCATTAATATCTCCTCATCTTATCTTGGAAAGTTCCATTTCCTTCCACTTTTCTTCAGATACTCTTTGAATCAGGTCAAAGCCGTGAGACTCAAATTCAGAAGCACTCAATTTCAACATATCATCAAGGGACCTGCCCCACCTTTCCAGGGAGGTGGATTGAAGGACTCTCTTCGGTAAGGAATCATAAGCCTCATTCCACATCTTTGACAATCGTGTTGAGATTCGTTGTTGATCCATCTTCAGTCCGAGCAATTGGGACTTTCGAGCCAGAATAATCAATTCTTTGATCAACCGAATCGATTCGAAAAACGGCAGGTTGGAGGGATTTTCATACAGAGAGATCAATTGGTTTTGGATATGAAGGATAGCGCGATGTATCTCCTCACTCTGCTTCTCTTTCATCGCACGGCTTAATGCACCCAAGGTTCTGGATATATCGGCTAGTTTACTCTGCCAGACTCCCACTTCATGGCCATTGAGAGGTTTTCGATAACTTTGCTCAAATATCTGCAGCCAGAGACTCTTTACTTCAGCCAGGTTGCGGCTCGACATCACTTCTCCGGATCGCCATACAGCCCCCAATTTATTAAGATTGGCAGAAAAGAGCTGCATCTTTTGATCCCTTTCTTCCTTGAGATCCCTTGAGGAGATTAAAGAGAGTAATATAGGATCGCATGCTTCCGGTCTAAGCACAAAAAGATGAAAACTGACCAGGATCAGGATTGGAAAAAGACTTTTTGGCATCAAAACATACCCGCGTGGACTCACCTGGGTGACATAAGGAATCAAAGAAAAAATGAGCATCGGACGCCTGGAATCCTGGTGGAGAGAACAAGCCTACTCTAAGGGAAAGTTTGGGCTTAGTGCGCTATTTTTATTCTGTCTCTCTCTATTGTATCGGATTTCAAGCTTTTCGAAAAAGAAGTTCTATGTTCTGTTCCCTGGCCTGAGAATTCGAGTAAGCAATCCCCTGGTTGTAATCGGAAATCTAACCGTAGGGGGTACCGGCAAAACACCCCTGGTTCTTCGCAGCATCCGCTATTTTCTTGAAAGGGATGAGCGGGTCCACTTGATCACCAGGGGATACGGTGCAAAATTCTCAGGCTCCTTTGCGCGTTATAGAGAGGAAGGTTGGGATCGTCAAGGATTCTTCGGAGATGAATTGGAGGCTTGTATCGATCGCTTTCCTTCTATCGATGCCAGCGTTGGGAAACGCAGAGGTATCCTGGCACGCGAGGTTTGCGAACAGGAGCCGAAGCAGATCATTTTGATGGATGACGCACTTCAGTATTGGAGACTGGAAAAGGACTTTTGTGTCATCACTATTCATGGGTCCCTGTTATTTGGGAATGGAAATTTCTTTCCCTGGGGACCTCTACGTGAATCTCCTTTGGAGCTAAGAAGGGCCAGCGCTGTAGTTATACATGATCCGATTCACCCTAAGAAATATTATGAGAAAATCATTCAATCTCATGATTCCAAAGCGCCGCTGTTCCTGGCGAAGTCTCGGATCACTTTTCTGAGAAATCAAGATGGCAGCAGAGTGCTTAAGCCTCCCTTTGATGGTCTTAACGCAGTAGTTTCTTGTGGCATCGCGCATCCAAAGCCCTTTATCAAGTGTCTGAGCGAGCTTGGAATCCACGTAGCCGGTGAGTTTCTTATGCCGGACCACCATCGTTATCGTCCTCATGAGCAGGAAATGATTCTAAAAACAAAAGATCGTCTGCAAGCTGAAATTTTGATTCTGACAGAAAAGGACAAACCCCGCTGGAGCCTACAGGATCCGGGTGTGTTTTTTGCGCGCCAGGAAGTATGTCTGGATGATGAAGAGGGGTTTTTTGGAATTTTGGATGAATACGTGGATTCTAAAAGAAGTAATCAGTAGTTAGTATAGAACCCTTGCCTGCCTATTGCCGGGTCATGTCAGGGCTTTCCTATTAAAATTCAGCCCCAAACCGCAATGGTGTTTAGTTAAGGCAATCGGTTTCTGTATTGTTTCTATCCCTACAGTACATTCCGTCATCTTCGGGCTTGACCCGGAGATCCATGTCTCCGCCATAATGGCGGGATCTAACCTCATTGCGATGGGTCCCCTGGTCAAGCCAGAGGACGACGATATCTATATAAATTCTGGCTTCGATAATAGGGCTCATATTTCTTAACTAAACACCATTGGGGTCAAGCCCGAAGATGACGGAAATCAAAAAAGCCCCGGAAAAATCTCCGGGGCTTTTTAAATTCTTAGTCTCAACTAGAATGTGAGATTCAAACCTGTTCTCAGCACGCCTTCTTTATCGAGGGCAACGGCTTCAACCGGCTCGAAGAGAAAATAGGTGGCAAACCAATCCAGGTTGTCTTTCACCCTGGTCTTGAGGAATACCGATGAGCCTTTGACATTGGATCTAAGCTCATCCTCGTTGAGGAAAGCCAGAACGGCGTCGGATTCAACTGACTTGTACTGGTAACCGTAAAGTACATCGCCCTTACGATCCAGTGATCCACGATAAATCTCGAACCACCAGCCTGTGTCCTCTTGGTTCCACGCTCCGTTGTTCAGAACATAGTCTACCTTCACACCCCAGGGATCGCCGGGATCCTCGTCATTGTGATACTCAAAGTACACATTGAAAAGATTGAAGTCTGAAAGCAGTCGAAGCTGACGATCCACGGTTGTGGAATTGAGATTATGGGCTGCGTTGCCCTGGCTGTTCACACTGCCGTCAGCCGATACATTGTAAAGGTTGCCGCTTCGAGCGCTAGTGTTGGCAAACCCTGTGCCGTTTGCGGATGTAACCCGGTTAAACAGCCCGGAGGGTACACCCAGATTGCCACCTGCACCCTGACCGCGATGAAGGAATTGCTCGCCGGTGAAATTGAAATTGGAAATCCGTGCGGACCACTTTCCACTTCCCTTGGGGCATTCTCCGTCATATTGAATCTGATTGGCGAATAGGTAAACATCTTCAGGATCCAAATCATTACCTGCCCAGTCTGTTCCGCTCTTTAGATAGAACTGTCCAGCCCTGACGGTTACTTTGTCACTGAGTTTGTACTCTTCGCTTAAACCTACCGGATTTACATCGTGATCAAAAATCAGCTCGGTACCAGCAAAATGGTTTTCCTGCTTACCGACTCCAAAGCTGAGTTCATCTGTAGCCTGATACCCGATCATGGCCTTACTCAGGTTTAATTCACTACTTCCAAAGACATTATCTGCTCCGGCAGAATCTTTACCAAAACTCCTCCATGACTGGGCGGCCCAGTTAGACTGACCGGTGCGCAGGGATGCCTCCCACCAGGTCTTGTCATTGGCTCTACCATTAAAATCAAGTTGAATTCTTAGCTCTGGATCATCGGAAACACGATCGGAGAGTCCGTCAGCAAAATGTGCTTCCCAGCGAAGACCAACGCTTCCACTCCAGTTGACGTTTCCGCCGCCGCCGCCTCCATGACTCATGTTGTTCTCAAGACGATCGATGCGCTTCTCGTTTTCCATCGATTTAGCCCTGAGGGCATCAACATCGGCTCCAAGAAGAGCTAATTCGTTGGAGAATTCGGTGACCAATTTGGTCAGGTTACGCGCTGTATCATCATCGATTGACGCGCCGCCTCGAACAGAGTCGAGCATTCTGGAAACCACAACAGCCATTTCATAACGAGTAACTACTTGTTTTCCCTTAAATTTTTGATTCCACCCCTTAATGATTCCTCTTGATGAGGCCTTCTCAACTGCTGAGTAAGCCCAGTGTGTCAGGGGTACGTCTGAAAATGTTCCTGCAAATGTCGCGCTGGTACTGATAACCCCAGCGACCGCAAGAGTACGAAAGATGCGCTTCATAGTTTCCTCGCTTCAATTGACTCGGTGTGACCGAATTCTGTTCTAATGTCTTTTTTATTAGCCGTGAATGGCGCCCAGAATATAGCAATTTGCTCTTTAAATGGTCAACGATTTTTCTGTTATAGAGCGACAAATTCAGGTCCATTTTTGTGCTTTCTAGACATGTTTTTAAACCAAGTTGGAAACCTGATATTTCGCAAAGGTTACTATTCCTGTTATATTCTGCATATCGAAGTTATGGAAGTCTTGGCGGGGCAAAGGAGAACGAATGGCAATCACCCTTCCCAGGACAGCTAATGGCGGAACACCCGCGAGAAGCCCCAGTCCGGCACCCAACCCACCCCCTACTGCAATACCAGCACCCCCCTCAACGCTCAATAGACCGCCGGTTCGTACAGCTGCGCCTGCTCCAGCACAGGAGAGTTTGAGCCAGGGCTCCTCAGAGACTTTTGGGACTGCCCAGCAGGAGATGATCAAAATCTTAAAGCGCTCACAGGAGCGTGGGTCCTCTGATGTGATCATTACTGTGGGTTTGCCCCCCATGTTCAGAGTCAGCGGTTCCCTTCAAAAGGATAAATTTCCGGTGCTGAATCCGGACATGACCAAAAAACTTGTCTACTCTTTGCTCCGACAAGACCAGATTGGGGAGTTTGAATCCAGGATGGAACTAGATCTTTCTGTTACGGTTCCAAGGGTCGCGAGATTTCGAGTCAATGTCTACCGCCAGAAGAAATTTGTAGGAGCCGCCTTTCGCTCCATAACAGAAGAGATTCCAGGATTTAACGCATTGGGACTCTCGAAGGCTGTAGAAACCCTGGCTCTATTACCGCGTGGCCTGGTACTGATAACTGGACCGACAGGATCAGGTAAATCCTCAACCCTGGCGGCGATGGTTGATCTGATAAACGAAAAAACAAGTGGTCATATCATTACCGTTGAGGACCCTATTGAATACGTCCATAAGCACAAAAACTGCATTGTTGATCAACGAGAACTCAAGACTGATACGGAATCTTTTCCTCTTGCGCTACGTCATGTTTTGAGACAAGATCCAGACACCATTCTGGTAGGGGAAATGCGCGATCTTGAGACTATAGCGGCCGCAATTTCAGCCGCTGAGACCGGGCATCTAGTCCTATCCACTCTACACACCCAGGATTCAGCCCAGACAGTAGACAGAATCGTTGACGCCTTTCCAGCTTATGCCCAGGAGCAAATTCGAGCTCAGCTTTCTACCACTCTTCGGGGAATCTTATCTCAACAATTGCTTCCCAAGAAGACCGGGGGCAGGGTGGCGGCCAGGGAGATTCTTCTGGTGACTCCAGCCATAGCCAATCTCATCAGGGAAGGAAAGACTTACCAAATTCATTCGGCAATACAAACAGGTCAGAAACTGGGTATGGTAACCATGGACCAGAGTCTGAATGAACTCTATGAGCGCGGGATTATCAGTTTTGAAGATGCCGTATCCAAAGCCATCTATCCGGAAAATATCAAACCAATCCTCTGATGCCCATAACTCTAAAAAGCCTATTAAGTCTCCCCCTATTTGAATCCTTCGAAGAGGAACCCAGGAAATTGTCCTACCTGATGCGCCATGGGGAAATTCTTCGCTATGCCCCCGGACTTAAGGTATTGAGTGAAGGAGAACAGGGTGATGGTGCTTTATTTCTGGTATACGAGGGTTCGGTCGGAATCGCCAAATTAGTCGATCCTGAAAACAAACGCGCTAAAAATCTTGGGATTATTCGAACCGGCGATTTCTTTGGGGAGATGAGCCTTTTGGAAGCCGCGCCATATTCCGCCACAGTTTTTACTTTAGAAGAAACCACCCTGGTTAAAATCACTGCCAGGGCATTTAGTGAGCTGGCGGCAACTGACACCAGACTATCCTCCTCACTCCTGTTTTCTTTGATCCGCGCAATTTCAGACAGGCTTCGAAAGACCAATACTGAGGTCGTTATTCTTTACGAAACCGGCAAAATACTTTCTTCCATTGCTGAGCTTAATGCCATGGCCAGAGCATTGCTAGACCGAGTCTGCGGTTCCCTGAGAATCCCCTACGGTGCACTGGTTGTTTATAATGAACTGTCAGGACAATATGAGCTGGCCGCATCCATAGGTGAGGACTTTGATTTTAGCGATGATCTGAATCATGAACTCATTCGAGAACTCAAAACGCATGGACGTGGATTTCGGTTTCCTTTGGACGACCTCGGGGTAGAGCTTTTAGACAGACTTTCCAAGTCTCAATTTTGCTCTGTGATGGCAGTTCCTCTCCTAAGATATGAGAAGGTTTACGGAGCCATGGTCCTGGCTCATCCCAAAGAAACATCTACAGCCTCTGCTACAGAGTTTTCTGATTTCGAATACAACCTGGTTCTGGGTGTTGCGCAACAGGCCTCCTTTGCGGTGGAAAACGCTAGAAATCGTGAAGAAGAGGCCGCACGTCAGGCCTATAGCCGTCGAAGTAAAAAGATATAAATTTGGGACGATACCTATTCCAAAGCCTGGGGATGTTGTAAAAAAGACCATGGATCAATTGATCGTTAAGGGTGCCCGGGAACACAACCTCAAAGATATCTTTTTGGAAATTCCAAAGGGAAAGCTGGTCATTTTTACCGGTGTGAGCGGCTCGGGAAAGTCTTCTCTGGCCTTTGATACGATCTATGCGGAAGGGCAGCGACGCTATGTGGAATCCCTCTCCGCTTATGCCCGCCAATTCCTGGGTCAGATGGAAAAGCCGCATTACGATTGGATCCGCGGACTATCACCTACGATTTCCATCGAACAAAAGGCCGCGGCTAAGAATCCGCGTTCTACCGTCGGAACCGTAACGGAGATTTATGATTATCTGCGTGTTCTATATGCCCGCGTAGGCAGGCAGCATTGTCCAACCTGCTCCAAGCCGGTAGGAAAGCAGTCCGCTGAACAAATGGTCAGGTTCATCAAGAGCTGGCCCTCCGGTACTAAAATCTTGCTTTTAGCTCCCAAAATTACGAATCGAAAAGGGGAATACCGTGAAGTATTTATGGATGCGGAAAGACTTGGGTTTTCGAGGGTAAGGGTCAATGGCCAGGTACGTACACTCGACGAAAAGATTGAGCTTGATAAGAAACTCAAACACAATATCGAAATCGTGGTGGATCGACTTGTCGTGAAGGACTCCATTTCAAACCGCCTCACAGACTCAGTGGAATTAGCGCTTCAGCTTGGTGAGGGGAACATGTTGGTTCATTTGGTGGAGGAGGACAAAGACGTGGTATTTAGTGAAAGGCTGGCATGTACGAGCTGCCATCTTTCATTCTCTGAACTCTCTCCTCAAACCTTTTCCTTCAATAGCCCCCTGGGAATGTGTATTCACTGCAACGGGTTAGGAACGACCATCACCGTTGATGAAAATACTTTTGTCGAGAATCCAGATCTCTCGATCTCCAAAGGGGCCATTTTGCCCTGGGCCTCGGCGATGAAACGAAAAAAGGGATGGACCTATAGGGTGATTCGCTCCATTCTTGAGCAGCTTGAAATTGATCCAAACATCCCTTTCCACCAGTTGAGTGAAGTCCAGAAGAACTATATATTCTTTGGTTCCGCTGAGAAGAATGAAGCAAAACTGGGTTCCGACACACCCCGATTTTCTCGACACCATTTTAAGGGGTTGGTGAATTCCTATTTATTAAGGATTCAAGAGTCTGCCGGGGAGAGTGTTCAGCTCAGAGAATCCCATTCCAAACACGTACGCAATATTACCTGCCCTAAATGCGAGGGTACTCGCCTTAAAGCTGAATCAAGATCGGTTCTGATCAATGAGCACAGCGTTCCTTCTCTTTGTTCTCAAACCATACGCCAGGCCGCGCATTCCATGGACAATCTGGCCCTGGATGGCAATGATCTGAAAATCGCCGGAGAAATCCTCAAGGAGATTCGATCGCGCCTGGGATTCTTGTGTTCGGTAGGTTTGGAGTACCTGACCCTCAATCGGCTTGCTCCGACTTTATCCGGAGGTGAAAGCCAGCGCATCCGCCTTGCTTCCCAGATAGGCAGTGAATTGACCGGGGTACTCTATATTCTTGATGAACCTTCTATCGGGCTGCATCAACGCGATAATCATCGACTGATTCAAACCTTGCAGCATTTGAGAGATATAGGAAATTCCGTACTGGTGGTAGAACATGACACCGATACGATCCGTTCAGCGGATCATGTTGTGGATTTTGGACCCGGGGCTGGAAAATTGGGCGGAGAGATCGTCTTCTCAGGTCCCTATAACAAGCTTTTAGAACATCCAACTTCCTTGACTGCCCGTTACTTGACAGGAAAATTAAAGATCCTTCCAGATCGTAAGAAACTGGTTCCTCGAGGAGAGTTTCTGGAAATATTGGGTGCGTCTGAAAACAATCTCAAGGAAGTAGACGCGAGAATTCCTGTCGGCTGTTTTGTAGCCGTGACAGGGGTATCTGGTGCCGGAAAATCCTCACTGGTTAATTCCATTCTATGGCCTGCGGCCCAGAAGAAATTTTTCAGATCTTCGGTTCTGGTTGGAGAACACGCTGAGATGAAGGGCTGGGAGTATTTTGACAGCGTTATCGACATTAACCAACAGCCGATTGGCAGAACCCCCCGGTCAAACCCCGCCACCTATGTAAAACTCTTTGATCATATCCGTAATCTCTTTTCCGGCCTGGAGGAATCCAGGATCTATGGTTATAAACCAGGTCGCTTCAGCTTCAATGTAAAAGGGGGTCGCTGCGAATCCTGCCAGGGGGCTGGGGTAATCAGAGTTGAGATGCATTTTTTAGCCGACGTCTTTGTTACCTGTGAGTCCTGTAAAGGAAAGCGTTTTAACGAAGCTACCCTGCGAATTCGTTTCAAGGGAAAGAATGTTTCGGAAATTCTTGATATGACCATTGATGAAGCTGTGGAGCTTTTTGATGGAATTCCTACTATCCGCCGTATTTTAAGGACCCTACAGGATGTAGGTCTTGGCTATATTCACCTCGGACAGCCCGCAACCACACTTTCAGGCGGAGAGGCGCAAAGAGTAAAACTCTCCAGGGAACTGGCCAGACGCTCCACTGGTAAAACACTCTATTTGTTGGACGAACCTACCACCGGACTTCATTTCGATGATATTCACAAGCTCCTGAAAGTTTTAAGCAGACTTGTGGACCAGGGCAATACCGTTGTTGTCATTGAACATAACTTAGATGTGATCCGCTGTGCTGACTACCTCATAGATCTTGGTCCAGAGGGCGGCAATGGTGGAGGTGAAATTGTCTACCAGGGGCCCGTAGAGGGGATTCTCAGCGAGCCAAGATCTCACACAGGACAATTTCTCAAGCCTTATCTTGAAAATGATTCCAGGGGAGAGGAAGGTGATCATTACTATGTTGAAGAAACAGGTTAGACAAGAGCTCAACGAACTTCTCGATATGACTCTTCCCGAACTTGAGCGAAGGATCGCTTCCCAATTTCAGGGCTCGCTACCCTTTAAGGATATTTTACGGGTTGGTACCCGCTCGTTCCTGCTCTTGCAGAAGGACTCCATTCACCTCATCAACCCCGGGTCCGACGGACTGGACAGTGTCGCGCAGGTCATCTACGGAGTACGATTGAAAAATACACCTCTTACTGGCATTTTTCTTACTCATAAATCAGATTCTTACACCAAGAATTTAAAATATTATGAGTATCTTGCCCAGAAAGAACCCATGTCTTTTGACTATAAACTCCTGTGCCATGAGAAAAACTCGGATCTGGCACATAAACGACCGTGTTATACCCTCATGCAGGACGAGGAGTTTCTAAAGCTGGACGGTAGAAAATACCTGTTGCTCAAGACTCCCGGTCATAGCAAACGATCCGACCATATCTCAATTCTGGAGTTTGAACATAAAGTTCTATTCGTAGGTATTATGCTTCAGCCGCAGGGGGAGAGCTATGAATACTGCACCTTTCTTACCCCGGTCTCGAGCCATCAGTTTCCTGAGGACGCGAATCGCTCGATTGAACTTCTCAAGAGCCTTCCCTTTGAACACGCTATTACGGGAGAAGGGGACCATCTTGATCAAGAGAGGGCATATCGATGGATGGCCATCACTCAAAGAACCTTCGAGAGAACAGCCTATTATTGTCGAAAGGTACTCTGGGATCAAGATCACGGGGATCTGCGTGAAAATGCCAGAGCCGTATTTCACTTTATGGCCATGGATCGCAATATGAGCCTGGATCATGTTGAAAGTCGTTTTGATGAGAATGAAGATTCCACTGAATTCGATCTCTATGATTATCCTTCAATCGCCTATTACCTGCGAAAATTTGGGATGGGGTAGATGATGATACGACCCGCGCTGCTTGGATTTTTTATCTTCATAGGTACTGCTTGTGCAGTGAGCACTGGACAAATCATTGAATCAACCTCCATGGCGTTCGCGCAGTTGATCTATCTGATTCCAGCCGTAATCATAGCTACGGGGTTGCGCGGGGCATTCATCGCACGTAAGGTGATCGTGCTAGGAGATCACTACGGACAGAAAACTCCTACCTGGAATCCCATTCAATACCTGGATCCCATGGGTTCTCTGGCGGGCATCTTTTTTTTCTTTGGCTGGCCCCGTACAGCAGACTTTGATCGAAGGCTTTTCCACAATCCCCTGCGCGATGAAGTCCGACTTTATTTGTCGGCTTCAGGTTTCAATTTACTTTTTGCCCTGCTCTCACTCATAGCCATGTTACTGCTCCCGCATGCGAGAGGATTCCTACCCGACTTTGCCCTGTCCAATATCGAGTGGGTCTTGCAGATGATGGCACTTGTAAATCTCATGGTGGGTATCTACTCGTTTCTTCCCCTTTTCCCCTTACCTGGCTACGATCTGCTTTTTCGTTTTCTTTCTCCATATAACCGAATCAAGCTAGACCAAAAGCGTTCCATCACAATGCTGGTTTTAATGCTGTTGCTCTTTATCGGCAGACCCATTCTAGTTGCCCCGGTAGAGAGCCTCTTTCAAGTATTAGTCTCGATGAGGCTGATAACATTGGGTGTTTTAAGCCTCTTGTTGGCCCATTGGCTTTTTCTGATAGAATTGCGCAAGACTAAAAAGGATAAAAAATCATGACAGAACTGAATTATCTCACCCGTAAAGACATCAAAAAACTTCCTAAGACGGATCTGCATGTTCATTTGGATGGATCTGTACCTCCCCAACTCGTCTATGATCTTGCCAAGGAGCAGGAAATTGATCTTGTGGAAGTCTCTCGTCGACTGGGTATCGGCGATTTGGAAACCGGTTCCGTAGAAGAGTTAGAGTCAAAAATATTCAAGGAAACCTATGATTCCCTATCTGAATACCTGGTTCCCTTTGAGTTTATTAACGAAGTTCTTCGATCTGAAAAAGGATTGGAGCGAGCAGCCTACGAACTCGCTAGCGATAATTTTCGAGAAGGGGTCCGTTATTTCGAATGCCGTTTTGCTCCTCAAAAACATTGGAAGAATGGATTCAAATGGCTGAACATCATCAAGTCTGTCAGTGATGGTATGCAAGCAGCAGCCAATGAATTCAATCAGCAGGAGGAGGTCTTATCGGGGAGGGAACCCTCCTATAAATTTGGGCTGATTTTATGCGGTATGCGTATGATCAATGAGCATATGGGAGATTATTTTCGTTATCTCTTTGAGCTGCACGTGGGACTCGATTTACAAAACCTATCTTCCATGGCTTCTCTTGAGGTAGCGAAGTTAGCTGATTTAGCGATAGAAGAAGGATTACCGGTAGTAGGATTTGATCTTGCGGGCCGCGAGGATGGATTTCCAGCCGAAGCGCATTTGAACGCTTATATGTATTGCTATGAGCGTGGTATTGGAACTACCTGCCATGCCGGCGAGGCCTATGGACCTGAGAGTATCAAATCAGCGGTTAAAGATTGTATGGCACGAAGAATTGGTCATGGAACCCAGCTCTTTAGAAAGGGGCAGATCCATAAACTCAACGAGGAAGGTAGAAAGCTATCGCGCGATCAGCGCAGGAGTTATGTCAGCGATATCGTCGAATGGATTGCTGATAACCGTGTCACTCTTGAAGTTTGTCTGAAGTCAAATTCTCAGACTCTGCCAGAGTATCGTGATCTTACAAAGCATCCCTTCCAGAATTTTCTGGATAAGCGAATTCGAATTGCTCTCTCCACGGATAACCGCGCCATTTCCCGGGTGAGCGTAACCGACGAATATGAGCGAGCTATCAACCTCTTTGACATCGATGAAAAACACCTGAAAAACCTCTGTATCGGAGGCTTTAAAGCAGCGTTTTTCCCCGGAACTTACCTGGAAAAAAGAGCTTATATCTCAAAGGTTATTGATTATTATAATTCCACAATCCAGGAGATCAAAAAGAGCCACGGTATTTCGTAGTTGATCCTATTCCACGATGTGTAAGGAAGGATAGACCCGAATGATGCCCCAGTAAGTCTTCAGTCCCTGCCGGGCAACCACGGAGCGCCTGAGTAGAAAAATCTCTTTGAAGTACTCGTTTTCCAGTTTCAGGTTTTTCTGCAGGTACTGAACTAGCGGTTGGTAATCCTCTTCTGTGAAGGAGGGAATTCTCAGGAATAAAACCAGAATGCCACGACCATGTGTGCTCAGTGCCCTGGTATAGTCCTTACCCAGCTTCCTTTCTATGACAAGCTTGATGGCCTCATAAAAGGAGGTTCTATCCTGGTAGTCATGCTGGTCAGGAACCTGCAATTGACCCGCTTCAATGATTCGAGACTGCTCTTTACTCTCATGGACCCGGGTTTCTTCAATCCATACCCGACCTATGGAGTCTTCGCAAAAAGCATCGGGAGGATCAGGCTGGTCAGTGATACGAAGTGACCGATGGTAGGCCTGATTATAAACAAGTAAAAACTCCTCCAGACGATGTCGTTCATCCCGTTGTTTATCTACAGCCATGGAAGAGTCAGCCCCTCAAAAAACAAATGATCCCTATCACTATTCTAAGAAAATCGTAAAAAGCTGTAACAGATTCCTTCGATATTGACGGGTTGGACCCTATTGAGAGCAGATCTACCTTACAATAATGCCCCTGAGGCCATCGGCTTGTACTTCTTTGCCGATTTCCTTGTGTTGGCTTGGCAGGTAACCCAATGTAAGGAGGGTATTCTCTACCTGAACTTCAGAAGTAATCACTCCCTTTGTTTTTCCTTCTACCGTGATACTTGTGTTCAGAATGGATCTACCGGACTCTACCTTGAATTCCATTGCAGCCAAAATCCGGTTTGTTCTTCCGTAGGTTCTTATGCGGGCAAAGACTTCCTGACCCACAAAACATCCCTTTGAATAGGAGATTAGATTTTCCTGATCCAGTTCAGGAGTCAGGGTTTTTTCTCCGTCATATTCACAGCCCGGCAGGGGATAAAGGCTACGGATTCTCTGTGCTTCCAGGGAAGCAGAGGAGAGGGGCTCAAAATTCTCCTTCAGGAATTCTAAATCCGCATCGGGAGGAAAAAGCACTGTCAGTGAAGGGATGTTCAGAGGATTCCCTTTTAAGAATATTAACTGATCTCTACAAAGAACCTGGTGCTCTGTCCCTTCCATATCCAGTTGAAAGTATTCGCATGCTTTCTTTTGAGATAATTCTCCTGGAAAAGTGATGCTGTGTAGATCATCCAGGGGCCTCAGGCTGACATCCTCCGTGAAAAGATATAGATCCAACTGCTCAAATAGCTTCTGATGCGCTGAGATTGGATACTGAAGATAAAAGGATTCCTTGTACCGAAAGACATTGGCTAATGCCAGGGTCTTGCCCTTAGGGGTATTGAAGGAATTTGACTGTCCTTCACCCGGTTGAATTTTTAATACCTCACCGGAAGCTTGCCCATTTAAATAACTCTGTCTATCCTCTCCACTCAATTCCAGAACTCCCAGAAAGCTGCTGTCATAAAAGCAGGCTTGAGAATGTAAATCCACCGCACAGCCTGGTCCGGATGCACCGCAAGCTCCGTAATAGTCCTGTGGCTCTATGCTCGAATTTTTTAGCACTTTTTTTAAATCAATCATATTGGTCCTGGCCTGGGTATGAGTTGGGGAAACTGCGCCGAGTCTATCAAATCCTTTCCAACTGCTCCAATCTGTCGCCAATTTGGTCGTAAAGGGATCCTGTGATACTATAGGCATCCATGTGGCCTTGCTCCACATGATCCATTCCTTCTTTTCGCTTCCCAGGAAGCCCAGCAGGTACACTTTAGCCCGGAATTGTTTGAAGTATTCCTTAAACAAATGGAATGACGGGCCTCTGAAAGGGGAAACACGTGCAAAAAATCATGGAAGTAGAGACAAGCAGCCTGGCTGCGCTGACTTTTGATGGAAATGATCTGTGGATCAGTGATACTACTGAAAAAACCATCAAAAAAGTATCCATTGCTGAACAACAGGTCTTAAAGGAAATCAAATTTCTACCCGGGGGTATACCCAGGGCAATGACCTTTGCCAATGATAGCCTGGTCGTGGCTAATTTCGATCCTCTGGTAGGAGAGAGTTCTGAGTTGATCCAGATGAATGTCATGAATGGGAAGACTTTGAGAACCCTGACATGTCCAGAGGACCTGAATTCGGGCATAGTGTTTGACAACACTTATTTTTGGGGCTCTTCCTACGAGAAAAAGGAACTCTACAAATTTCATCCATTCAGTGGAGAAACCGACCTGGTAATATCAATGGAGTTTCCCGTGTGCGGACTTGCCTGGAACGGGGAGCACTTGATCGTTGGATTGGATAAAGATCCTGAGAAGAACTCAACCACGATCGCGATTCTTGACATAGAGACCCAGAAGATTCTTGGGGAAACGGATGTTGAGGCTAAAATAGGTGGCCTTGCTTTCGCTGAGAATATGATTTTTTTTACAAATGTTGAGAAGAAAGAGATTCACGTAACCCGAATCAAAATGAATTAGATTCTATGTCTGAACCTGTAGAGTTGGATCAAAAAGAACTGAGATATAGAGCCCGGTCCTGGATGGTGGAGGCGGCTCAAATATCCAAAGATTCTTTTGGAATCAGCGGAGTGGAATTCAAAAGCGACGGGTCCGTGGTCACCGATGTGGATCGAAAAGTTGAAGAACTGTTCCGTGGGCACATTCAAGGTCTGTATCCCACGCATCGTATCCTCGGTGAGGAATATGGGATCATCTCTGGAGGAAAAAGAGATTCTGATTCCCCGGTTTGGATCATTGACCCTATTGATGGGACTGAATCCTACTCTACTGAAATTCCGACCTATGCTCTTTCGCTGGCTTGTTATCACGAGGGCAAGTGTCTCTATAGCATCGTGTCCCTGCCTTTTGTAAACCGTATCCTGGAGTTCTACTCTGATAGTGTCTGGGTGGACGGAAAGTCCCTGGATCGACGTAGTTTGCCTTTGACCACAATTTTGGCTTCTTCCAACTTCTACCGGCATTTTCAGGTTGGAGAGCGTAACTGGAGCATTCGATGCCTCGGCTCATTTTGTTTTCATGCTGGTTACCTGGTTCTGGGTTTGTGCCAGTTAGTGCTTACTACGAAGGCATCCGCATGGGATCTGGCGGGACTCTATCCTATGTTAATCAGCGAAGGATTTTGCATCTATGACGCCACCGGGAAGCAAATTTCTCCTGACGTAGGTTCCACGCTTAAGGGTATTTCCAAACCATTTCTGATTTGCGAAGAGTCACAGAAGGAAAGATTCCTGGGAGCAATTAAGTTTTGAACTTATGAATCATCCTCGATTTGTGGATTCTTTACAAATTCAATGAGAATCCGGGTACCGGTGTCTGCGGTACTCTGAATCTGCATGTTTGCTTCATGAGCCGCTAAGAGTCTCTTACAGGTAGGTAGCCCCAGCCCACTCCCCGGAACCATTCGAGAGGTGGGACCATTATCGGCAGAATCTGAGGCAAAGAATAGATTATCCAGGTTTTCGATAATTTCAGGGTCTATGCCTGTTCCATTATCCGCAATGCCCACCTTGATCACATCGCCCAGTTCCTGAAGAGAGACCTCAATATAGCCGTTCGCCTGACCCGCGATTGCCTTTCTGGCATTGTCTAAAAGGTTTAGGAAGACCTGAATCAGTTCAGTGGAATTTCCATGAATAACGACCCGTTCCTCCGGTAGCGTCTGCATTCGAACGGGAGAGTCTTCAATTTCAAGGTTTCTTTCAAAATCATGATGTGCCTGCTCAAGGACTTCTCTTAAGTCGAGTTCTCTCCACTCATCCTTGGGATCAATACGAAATCTCCTCAGGTCGTCAACCAGGCCTGTGCCCCGGACCATTAATTCTTTTAAGTCGTCGAGTCGCTTATCAAAATACTCGGGCCCCTTTCGCTCATACATTTGAAGCGAGAGGCGGAAAGCTGAGAAGATGTTGTTGAACTCATGGGTGAGACCGCGCAATAGAGCCTCATAAGACTGAATCTGGTTTCTCATTCTGATCTGGTCTTCAGCGCGGCGCTGACGCAGTAGTGCCTTAATTCTTGCGATCAGTTCAGGATAGTGGGGGGGCTTAACAATATAGTCATTCGCTCCCGCTGACAGACACAAGACCATATCGTCCTTGGAAGCACGGGCAGTGAGCATGATGATAATGAGTCCTCGAAATCGAGGCTGGGAACGGAGGTCTTTGAGGACTTCAAGACCCGACTTCTCCGGCATCATCCAGTCCAGAAGTATGACCCTTGGAATGGTCTGCTCCAAGACTTCATAAAGCTCTGCACCCGACGATAAAACCCGTACTGAAAAATGGGGTCTGAGCTGCTTCTCCACGATGAAGCGGTTCAGCTTATTGTCATCGACATAAAGGATGTCAACGAATTTCATAACTTAGCTATCGGATAAGTTCTTCATGAATTCAATAGGGTTGGGCTTTGCTGTTGGCCTTCCATGCACTAGACTGTGTCAATCCAAATTCTCTCGAGTACCCATTAGTCTAATGGAAAGAGCTACCACATTTCTATACCAGGAGTTCTTTAATCTCTCCGAGAGAAGCTCAAATGACCTGATCTCTTCCACAATTGATGAGATTTTTCACCCCAAAATCATGGATCACGGGGGTGTTGTATTGCAGCGAAAGGGTCCACTCCTGCTTTTAAAGATCCAGGATATTCATGAGGCAGAGGAGTACGTTGAAGACGCACTGGAACTGGTTGAGACCTTTGCCAGGAAGAGTGAGTCAGCCACCTTTCAAATCCGCTTTTTTCTTTTCCAGTCAGATTCGCCTGAACCCGGTCCCTGGGAGAAAAACCTGGTAAGGTTTGCCCGCCAACATCTTCCTCGCGAGCCCGGATTATTTTCTTCTCAAAAAATCTTTGGCGTCCGCTATCAGCTGGGTGAGATGGTCTATGAGGAGGGCAAGAGAGCTCTTTTCAGGATGCAAAAACTTCAAGCAGGTCCCCAAACTCAGTCCAGGCTGGGTACCGCCATCAAGACTTTTGCGGCCTTATTGATTCTATTCACAGTGGTACTGGGATACCAGGTTATGGCACCAAAGCTAGCTAATCTGTGGAGTAAGTATCACTATGGCCCCCTTATGAATGCCCTGGAAGAAGAGCGTTATAGCGCACTCTATTCCCGTCTGGAGGCCCGCTCAGGAGACGCAAGAGGCAGGGAACTTGATAGAGCACTGGAGGCCTACGGAAATCATTTGTGGGAACAGGGTTCTGGTTTTGGAAAGGATGTTTCCCGCGAATCAGAGATGAAAAGATTAACTAAGCTGAGAAATTCCTTTCCATGGAGTGAGTCTGTGGAGTTTCATTCCCTGTTGTTTCAATCCCTGGTCTCCTCAAGGGGCGGTGGTGAAACCTTCGGGAACTGGCAGAAGCTGTATCATAACTACGCCGAGGGTTCCAGCTCCAGAACCGCCAGCCTGTTAGAGCTAATGTTAATCATGGAAGCGGATCCCTACTTTTTACTTTCTCCAACCTGGAAAATCCTTCAAAAAGAAGAAAACACACGTCTTTCTCATGCCTGGAAACGTTCTGTTGCCGCAACCCTCTATTCTTCGCTTGACGGAAAGGAGCAATTTTTTGAGCAGGTTCGAGACTCGAGCCTCTCAGATCATTTGTTGACGGTTCTACGGCATACAGCTCTCTCGAACAACCCTGTGCTACAGGCTAATGCCTTTCGTTTGATCCTAAGCCACGATGTTCCAACGGCTGAGCAGGTACTTCATTTTCTACGGGTTCAGACTGAGATGGGAGCACAGGTAAGAGAGGATTTAGTGCGTCTCTCAGAGCAGCCAAATCCCAGCACGGGTGCGAAGATTCTAGAGGTATTGGAAGAATTTCTCAGAGAGATACGCTCAAATCCAAAATTATCCTTCTATGAAGAGGATATACGCGTATGTATTGAGAAAATGAGAGCGAGATGAACTAGGAGCCTCCTAGTAATTCTCAGCGGCCCGAAACACTTTTTCTGAAATAAAGAGTTCTGTCATTTCAGCGTCGAGGTGGGAACGATCCGTTTCCATCCTCAAGATCGAGATTGCTTTCTCAACCGGAATGGCTTTTTTATAGGGCCGGTCTGATGCGGTAAGCGCATCGTAGATATCAGCAACAGCCATCATCTTTGACTGGGGTAAGATTTCATCTTCGGTCAATTGGTTAGGGTATCCATCTCCTGAGAGCCATTCATGATGCCCATAGGCAATCGAAGGAACCTGCTTTAATCCACTGGTCCATGGAATTTTTGATAAAAAGGTGAAGGAATGAGTCACATGGGATTCAATTTCTTTCCTCTCTTCAGCGGTAATCGAACCCTTGCGAACGGAGAGCCCTTCAATCTCCCTTTCAGTTATAAAGGGCTTGGGTTGTCCATATGGATCAAGGTAGTTTCTCTCAGCGATATCCAGAAGCCGCTTGAAATTACCTTCTTCCAGAATGGATGGCTCATTGGTCTGGATAATGAAATAGATAATATTTTCAATGCCTTCGATAGAATGTCTTAGTTCTTCATCCAGAGCCGGAAAATGATCCGAAGCGGCATCCCAGCCCATGTTTCTCACCATCTCAAATTTCTTGAGGAGATTTTTGGTTTCGATATTCTTAAGGATATATTCAAAGCGCGCACGGATAATATCCATTTCATGGGGATACAATTTCTTTGCTTTTACAAGAACTTGTTCGCGGACCCCAATTTTTCCAAAATCATGGAGAAGGGAAGAATAGCGAATTTCCTGTAGTTCGCGCTCATCATAATTGAGTTCAGCCCACCTTCCTTGACGGCTCTGGGACATGATTCTGGCCAGTTCACAGGTCATCAGGGAAACCCGAAAGGAGTGTCCGGAGGTAGTGGGATCTCTTTGCTCAATTGCAGTGACAGAGGCATTCACGAAACCCTCGAAGAGGTTTTGAATGTCCTGGATCAGGGTAGTGTTTTTCAGGCAGATAGCAGCCTGGGAAGTAAGCGAGTGAATGAGATCCACATCATCTTGAGTAAAATCTACAATATCCTCTACATTCAGACCTTGTGTCTCCAACTCTTCGTATTCCGGCTTTTTCTTGTTGATGAGCTGAACAACTCCAAGAATTGTATGTTCATTATCCACCATGGGATGAACCAGCAGACTCTTGGTCCTGTAACCCGTAGAACGATCCACATTTTGATTAAAGGCGTAATCAACCTCCTCGGGGATTTCATAGGCATCATTGATTTGCAGACACTCCCCCGTGAGGGCGACAAATCCGGCAAGACTCCTTTTGGAGACGGGGAGTGAGAGGTCAACCTTTAGATTTTGTTTGAGAGTATCGTTTTGAAAATAGGAAAAGGATAATTCGATGGGTTTATCGTCGTCGTTGTATTTGACAATGCAAATACTACCCGCGTCTGAATTGGTCAAATCACGACTCTTCTGAAGAATGAGATTCATTAAGACAAAGGGGTCAGAAATAGAGGACAGCGATTTTCCGATTTCGTTAAGCTCTTTTAATTTCTTAGATTCAAAATCAAGAACATTATTAATTTTCTTGAGTTCAATTTTCTGGTCCACAAAACTGCGGGCCATGCGAAGTGTCTGAGAGAGTAAGAGCTTTTGAGGATCAGCGGGGAGGATGCTGAAGAAATCATACTTCTCAAGAATTTCCGAAGAATCGGATCCATTGGAGAGTACCAGGGCGAGTAAAACTTGCGCTTGATGGGTTAGATCAAACTTCTCAATGGCTTGTTGAAGCTCAGTTTGTTCAAGCAGCAGCAGAACCCAGCCCCGCGGGCCGTCGGCCAGAAAATTCTCCAAGCTGAGAAACTCCACGTTTCCTTCAATTGGAAACTGGTCACTGTCTATTGTGGAAACAACCTGCAACGTCACGTTCATAAGCTTCTGGAATACACCCTAAATGCTTTACACCAAGTCCAGTAAATAGTATGTTATCGGCTCGAATTTATCAACATAGATTCTCTGAAATTCACCCCCAAAACATACCTTAACCTTGGCAGTCCCGGTAGTGAAATCTAAAAGAAGCATCCAAGATCACATCCAGGTCCTTCGCGGAGTTCACAAGGATCCCTTCTCAATTCTGGGAATGCATGTAGAAGAAGGGGCAGGTGAAGATTTCATCACGGTTCGAACTTTTCGTCCCGATGCGCAGAGCGTCAATCTCATCGATCTTGAAAAAAACGAGTCCTGGCCAATGACTCTGATTCATGATGATGGAATGTTTGAAATCCTCCTACCCTCCAGAAAGAAGGTATTTCCTTATCAGCTTGAACTTCAGGATTCCGAGGGGCAAATCCTGCGAATCCATGATCCCTACTCCTTTCTTCCGGTGACAACCGAGTATGATCGCCACCTTTTTCTAGAAGGAAAGAACTACCGAATCTATGAAAAGATGGGTGCCCAGGTGATGGAAATCGACCAGATACGAGGTACCTATTTCTCAGTCTGGGCTCCCAATGCGAGACGAGTCAGCGTCATCGGGGAGTTCAATCACTGGGAAGGCACAGTTCACTGTATGCGTATGCTGGGAAGTTCGGGCATATGGGAAATCTTTATCCCCGGTGTCGTAGAAGGATTTAAATATAAATACGAAGTCCTTACGGAAGATAATTATCTCCTGCATAAAGCGGATCCATTCGGCACCAGTATGGAAAAGCCGCCTGCGACCAACAGCATCGTACATAGCCTGGGAGAGGGATTTACCTGGACCGATCAGGAATGGATTGAGAAGAGACCTGGGCTTAAACCCTTAGAAGAACCAATGTACATCTACGAGGTTCATCTCGGTTCCTGGCTTAGAACCGATGGAAACCAGATGCTGGACTACAAAGAGATGGCCCATGGATTGGTAAAGTATTGCCTGGATATGGGATATACCCATCTTGAACTCCTACCCGTTTATGAGCATCCCTTCTACGGGAGTTGGGGATACCAGATCATCGGCTATTTTGCCGCCACCGCACGATACGGATCTCCCGAGGATTTCATGTACCTGGTGAATCATTGTCATGAGAACAACCTTTCAGTGATTCTGGATTGGGTTCCCGCCCACTTCCCCAAGGATGCCCATGGCCTGGGCTATTTTGACGGAACACCACTTTTTGAAGCATCCGATCCGAGAATGCGTGAGCAGAGGGATTGGGGTACCTA
>Ga0257122_1000423_pt1 | contig 38794 bp, 25 predicted proteins | sample SI106_120metaG_FD_190146 | JGI IMG/M metagenome (GOLD analysis project Ga0257122, IMG submission 190146) | Marine microbial communities from Saanich Inlet, British Columbia, Canada - SI106_120 | ecosystem: Environmental > Aquatic > Marine > Inlet | place: Canada: British Columbia | collected... | reverse complement strand
ACTAGTGCCTCTCACCGCCCCGGGTTGATTTGTTTTATAGTTTACAACAACAAGGGGTGACAACTAGCCTGACATAGGGGGTAGATGGCCCAGTGGTTATGTCGTTAGAAACCTATGAGAAACAGTTACGAAAGAAAGGATGGTTTGTGCTGGTCACAAATCAACTGGACCGGGAGATCTGGCCAGCCCAACGGCTTCTGGAAGTCTATAAGAACCAGGGAGTTGTGGAACGTGGTTTTCGCTTCTTGAAGTCTCCAGAGTTCCTTTCACACCGGCTATTCATCAAGACTCCACGCCGAATCGAGGCGCTACTGATGATTATGACTCTATGTCTGCTGGTGTACTCATCGATCGAACACAAGATTCGAGAAGTAATGAAAGATGAGGAACCATTCTGGCCGGATCAGTTAAAGAAGTTCACTACCAGACCGACAGCAAGATGGGTCTTTTCATGCTTTCACGGGATTCATGAATTGCTTCTAGAAGGCAGGAGACTGGTACTCAACATGAAGCCAGAACACCAACGGCTTCTGAAGATCCTCGGACCTCCATATTCACCCTACTACGAAGAAAATTCAGGATACGCTCCGTAGGGGGTGCGAAAGATGAGCCGGGGCGGTTCACTTTGCCATTATGAGAAAACACTTTATGGACAGAGCGCTACAAGGGGGCTTTCATGTCATAGATATGCACCCTATTTTTAAGAGGCACTACAGGAGCAATAAAAAGAAGTTTGAATTCGAGAATGACTGGCATTGGAATGGCCTTGCACATTCAATAGCCGCCAATAACATATTAAACTCTTACAACCTAGGAGCGCTCTTAAAATCTATATGACGAAGATTTTACTATACGTAAATTAAGCGTAATCAGCGATCTTACCAAAATATTTCAAATCGAATCTTTATGTTATGTGACTTTTGTAAGTCTAATTATAACAATTTAGAAGTGGCTAGCCATTTGAAGACTCTCAATGAAAAAGTAGCCTTTTTAATAACTTGCCCAAAATTGTTCACTATAAGGACTGACTTCTGATATTGGAGTCGATTATTCGAAAGGTCTCACTAAGAAATACTATTTAAAAAGTCTATTACTAAATAATACATAATCGCCTAACTTCTCTTTAGAGTTTATGAAATATTTATTATCTCCATTTACTACATTTTCAATAAATACCTTGTTAGCGCAATATCCATTCAAATGTGAAAACTTATCCTTAAATGCAATGTACTTATTACCCTCCACATAATTACTTATATTTTCGATATTCCATAAGGCGTAAAACCCACTTAAACCACCCTCTAGTAATAGAGCCCATTTATTTTGCATATAGTCAAAATCAAATAATCTTAGATATTGAGTGAAATGCGTCGGCGTGAAATATTTAATAGGGACTTTGTTTTTTTTACAAAATTTATCCACATCCAACAGAGCCGCTATCCCATCATTTGTAAAATATTGCCTTGTAGACATTGATAAATACTCATCAGGAACATCCAATGTCTCATTCTTGTTTAATCGAACAATTACACCATTATTGTTAACAACGTATGATGCAGAAAGGTAATCATATTTAATACTAACTAACGTTTTTAAAATTTTTTCATAATTGAGAAAAACCGAAAATTTCAACTTTTCTATAAAAAGATTTGAATCATAGTTCAGCTGTTGAACTTTAGAAAATGAGTCCTCTTTATCGTAACCGTTTAGGGTATGATCATCGACCAAATAATAGATAGATATAACATTTTTCAGCTGAACCGCATTCAGTTGTTTTAGAAAAGCTGAAACATTAACAGCGTTACCATAAAGAGAGGATGAGAAATTTAAAAAATCTATATTTGACCCATCACCAAATATCTGATTACTTCTTGATGTGCCAAATAATAATGAAAATTCTTTGTGGTTTAATTTTTCTGCAAGAATCAAAGTGTTTATTTCTTTTTCTGAAAAATACTTATTTTTGGCAGACATTCTCCAGATATTATAAGGGTCACAGCCTATAAAAATCACTATAGCCGCTATCCAAACGCCAAACACAAGATATAAAAAAAGATTTACCCATTCTTTTGAATTCAAATTACGCTCCTAAAAGTTAAAATATAAGAATTCAGAAACTTTATTTAAAGAAAGCATGGATAATAGAATTAGTAATGCACTAGCAATTGACGTCCTATAACCCACTTTAAAACTCTTCATATGCTCCATACTGTTTTTAAAAAACACAACCACAATTAAAAATATCACCAACAGCGATGTTACTTTGATTGCACTACCTTCAATACTCCTAAGCCATTGTCCAAATTCAACCCCATAAGATGACAAGAATGAAAACTTACCACTAAGCCTACCTGGCAACACGACCCCACTAAGCCCAATCATCCCTTTTAATACTCTAATAGCATCTTCCCACTCATTGGCTCTAAAAAAGACCCAAGCTATATTCACAAAGTTAAAAGTTACGACCCATCCAATAACTGAATTTAATCTCAATCCAAATTGACTCCAAACACGGTGTAAAACCAATGCTAGTCCGTGCAGAAAACCCCAAAAAATAAAAGTCCATCCCGCCCCGTGCCAGAGCCCACCAATAACAAAAGTTATCATTAAATTATTATATGTCCTAAAATCGCCTAATCTATTACCTCCCAATGATATATATACATAATCTTTGAGGAATCTACTGAGAGTCACGTGCCATCTTCTCCAAAAATCTTGGATATTCGTTGCTTTATACGGTGAATTGAAGTTTATTGGAAGTTTAATGTTAAACAGAAGTGCTGCCCCGATAGCCATATCCGAATACCCGCTAAAATCAAAATATAACTGGAATGTATATGATAGTGAGGTTACCCAAGCCTCAAAGAATGTAAGTATTTTAGCTTCATCAAACCCATTCACAGCCCACACAGAAAACGTGTCTGCAATAACTACTTTCTTAAATAAACCAATTGAGAATACAAATAACCCCTTCGATACATTTTTGTAATTGATTACTTTATTTCTCACATTTGCAAATTGAGGCATCATTTCTTTGTGATGTACGATTGGACCGGCAATCAGCTGTGGAAAGAAAGTTACAAAAACCGCATAATTTAAAAAGTCATACTCCTTCACCCCACCTCCGTATGAGTCCACTAAATATGCAATTTGCTGGAATGTAAAAAATGAAATCGCCAATGGCAATGTTAAATACATCAAAGGGATCTCAACACCTAGAACTATATTTATATTAGATACAAAAAAATCTGAATATTTGAAATATCCCAGCAACCCCACGTTACCTATTATCCCAATTGTAAGTAAATGTATTTTGGACACTCTACTATGACCTTTATCTCTGGTAAGGGACGTCCCAATTACATAGTTAAAAACCATTGAAACAAGTATCAGAGGTAAGTATATCGGACTCCACCAACTGTAAAAAAACAGGGATGATACAGCCAAAAAACCTTTTGAAGCCTCAGTTAATCGTTGTTTATTTAGGAAAAAATAGATTAAATAAGTGAAGGGCAAGTATAAAAATATAAATTCGTAGCTATTAAATAACATCAATCAATCCTAAATAAGTAGTCTCATCTATCACCCCATTAGATGACGAAATTCACCCATCCCAACGTCTTGGATTAAGCTAAAGTTTGTTAAAAGCTTTTTAGGCAACCATCTCATCAAATCCCACACCTCGGATACCCTAGATCCCGTGGTAGCCGGAGTAAAGAAAAGGGGTCACACTGGTTTTTGCCCCCTTTACCGGACTGTCCCCTTTCTATCCTTCGCAGTAAACCATCCAGATCAAAAAAAATGGGGGTATTTTTTCTAAAAAGCGGCGTCCACACCCATCAATAGAACGGTGCTTCGAGCGTCCCGAGCACTATGTGTCAGTCCTGGCTGAGCGGGAATATGCCCTCCGCTGATAAAATTCAGAGGTGCATACCCCGAAACCCGAATCAATTCGCTAAAAAGCTTTACTGAACTGGTGAGGTGGTGTGCCGCTCCCAGGACAATCTGATCCTGTCGCTCCCAGGGCGAGCCATCATCACCAGCCACGAACCTGCTAAACTCAAGGGAAACGTCCACCGGTTTATCCTTCCACCAACGACGATCCCGTACACCGACCTGGAAAGATCGCACCTTGGAGGCCGCGAATCGATTCAAGGGAGGATTGCGGTTGAATGTACCGGGCCATTCATCCAGGGTCTCAGCAAACTCAGCTTGAAACAACCGACTCCCAGTCTTTAGCTGAGTGTAAACGGCATACGCAGGGTTATGATCGGAACAAGGATTGAAGTGAACCACTGGAAATCCCTGACAGTAAGCACTGCCCTTTAAATAAGAAGCCCCCAGGAGCATGGATTTTTTCTCGCCGTAAGGTTTGGTGTAATTGATGTCAAAAGAGAGGTTGTTGAGTCGACTGGGTACACTGCTAGCATTTACGGGGACATTTGCCGCCCGAAACTGAGAACCACCCTGAATTGCGTCAAAGCTGAGGTTCCATCGATCTTTTGAATAGCCTAGAAGCGCTCCGTAAGATAACCCGCCGAACGCATGCCAAACCGTGGATGAAGTGAATGGATTAACGGTATCCGTGAGCCCGAAAGGTACGGCCATCTTACCGATAGAAGCATAATAGGGAGAACTTTCCAAATCTCCATAAAGGAGATATCCCTTGCGCAATTGAACCTGGTTACGGGCGAGAGCAGTAATTGTTCCCTGGCCAAAGCTCTGCTCTGGGTCATAAAGAAATTCGGCATAAGCACTGATTCGATCCGAGAGGTTCGCGGTGAAGTTCAATTCCGCTGAATGCAGTACCGCTTCAGATACATTCTTGCCTAGCTGGTTATTGGAAGTTGGATGCCGCATCAAGTAACCAAATTTGGAATCGGTATTTGATTTCTGGTAATTCATGATCGGAGTTATGGAGCCACCAATGTAAATACTCTTTTGATCCAGAAATCCGCCTTGTTTATGCTCCAGGAGAGTTTTTTGCTTTTGGTTGACTCTGGTAGTGTGATCCAGCATCATAAAGCTGTAGTCATGGTTGGTTTGAATCCCTCGTGCCTGTAAATTTTGATCTTGTGTCTCAAGAACGGCCTCAGATTTAGCAATCTCATTTCTGAGAACTTTGGATAAAAGTTCTTTGAGTTCCTTATTTTCCTGTTCCAATACCCCAACCCGCCTGACAAGATCCAATAGATTTACCTTATCTGGTGAAGTGAAGGCTGGATTGAAGAGGGGTAGAAAGACCCAGACTATAAGGCTGATAATGCAGATATTTTTCATGATAAATCTCCTTCAAATAGAGCAGCAGTACCCACACCGCCAAGAACAACCGATTCAAGAAAATCCAAGACCATATCATGGGTACATAACCGATCTGGCGATCCTACATGCCATTTCAAATCTAGGAAAACGGCGATATGTTAACACCAGAAAGATCTAAACACCCTATGCAATGGCTCAAAATAGCCACTTTTGGTCTTTTGAACTGAAATGCCCTATAGGAAGAGATTAGATGCGTTCTCCAGGACGTGTACTTGGGCGCTGCTTTGGATATGGTTTGTATAATTGCTTTGGATGAATGGAATTGTCTTACTCAAACCGTACAAAATATCGTTTTTAGGTTGATTTTTGTCGATAAATAGGGGTAGTTCCGGGCTCAATTATTTCCTTTTGTTCCTGGATTGTTGGTATGTGCTGGCGAGTCTTTATAAAGTTTATCCCTTTTTGGATTCTATTCTGGATAGTTTCGGTTGGAATCTTTGCTCAGAATTTTGAGCAGGAGTATAAAAAACTCAAAGCCAAACCCAGGGAGCCTGGTTATGTCGAGCTTCTTTCCAGGGTGCCTATTACCACAGAGCTGTGGTCCATGATGGTTTTAAACTACTGGGATCTGACAGGCTCCTCCCCGGAGAAGCTTTGGCCTTGTGATGTGATCAAGCAAAACCAGCTTCTAGAGGATGATCCCTATGATGTTTTGCGTCTTCCCATATTCCATGCTTTGAAGTATGAGCCAAAGTGGGAAGTCTTCCCTCGTCCTCGAAGTGAATATGCGCGAAAGTACTTTCTTGTCGGCAATTATCAGAAATCTGCTGAGCAGCTTGAAATCATGGAGAAGTCTGAACCTTTTAATCTCCATCTTTTATTCAGTCTGGCTCTTCTCTACGAGCACCTGGGAGATTTTCAGGCAGCAGCCCAGAGACTTCGGCTTGTGAGAGAGCGGGCGGCTGACTCTCAGACCCGGTTGTTAGCCCTGAGATGGTCCGCCAGATTACAAGTCAGACTTGGAAATCTTTCCATGGCTGAGAATCTGCTGCTCAAATTGGTTTCAGCACTTAAAAGGTTGGTTGGACAGAGTTTAAGCAAGAAGGCTGACAGGTCCAAATTATTTCCTTTGGAGAAAAGACTTTCTGAGGTTGAAAATCTTTTAGGCATAGTTCGGTTTCAGGAGGGGAAAAAAGTTCTGGCATTCAATGGATTTCTGGAGCTTGAAAAGCGCTTTCCCGGAAACTTTGCTTTCGTGTTTAACAAGAACAAGATATTTCTTGAGACTCGTAAATACGAATCAACTCTGAAGAGCACAAACAAAGCGCTTAATACCTTGAGGGTTCTGATTTCTGGTTTTCAAGCCAGAATGGTTCAAGAAGTAAAGAGCGGAATCCTGGTTAAGGCAGGCAAGCTCGCGGATACAAGAAGCGCGTTTGAAAGGCTTCATTCCCTCTTGCTCAGAAGGAAGGGTGAAATTCTCTTTCGAGAAAAACTCTACCCGCGGGCCCTGAAATTGTTTGAGGAGTCTGTGCGCAAGAATCCCCGCGATGATGTGTCTTATTTCCGAATGGGTGAGATTCATGTGGAATTGAAAAATCTCGATAGAGCTCTGGCCAGGTTTCGCAGGGCCGCTGAACATGCAGTTGAGGGTTCGAAAATTCAAAAGGAGGCTTTGGGCTGGATTGATAAAATCTTCGCCCAGCAGGCCGTAGACGCCATAGCCGAGGAAGACCCCGTACGTAAGAAGCGTGATGAGTTTTTTCAGACCCTGGACGTTGATGAGAGAGATGAGATTCTTGAACTCGGAGAGATCATTTCCATTGGGCAGAAATGGCTCGCTACTGGAGAACATAAGAAATTGATCCGCTATTTCCGTGGATTATTATCTGAACATAGCAATGTGCTAGAGGTGTGGTATCTACTGGCACGCGCATACCGAGAAATGGGGTTGTCGATCCTGGCAAGGTTCTACTATGGCAGAGCCCTCGAAATAGATCCCAGGCACATTCCTTCCCTTGCGGCTAAGACCTATTACCTTTCCATCGCACATCGATTCGAGGAAACCCTATCTGTTTTGGAATTTATGGAATCATTTGCGTCCGGTAATCATCAACTACTTGGCGCATGGGGTTGGTACCACTATCAAAAATCCGAGTACCAAAAAGCAGTAACATTTTACCAGGAGGCTATTGAGAAAGAGCCTCAATACTCAGAACATCACTATAGATTGGGAATGGTTTATTTCCAAACCCGACTTTATCGCTTTGCTCTGCATAAATTTCAGGATGCCCAAACCGCGGGATATCCCTGGTCAAGGGCTTCACTTTTTAGGGGTGTATCCCATCTATACCTGGGGGAAGTAGTCAAGGGTGAGGAGGCTCTCAGGAAAGCCGTACAATATGGTAAAGACAATCCAGATATTCAGAATTTCGCCAGAGATATACTCAAGGGTCTGAGGGAGTCTCAAAGATTTGAGATCGGGATGATGCCTGATCTTGGTAAATATTTGGAACGCTCATTTCCTCGTTTCAAAACTCGCAGCGTCACTCAGTCCTCCCTGCGGAATTCATTGGATGAAATTCGCTCAGGGCGCACCTTTCAAGTGGCGGAACGCCTTAGAAACCGACTTCAGCAGGACCCTGAAAATCTTGAACTCATGCACGTTCTTGGTTATCTGCACCTGCTCCTGGATCGAGAAGATCTGGCGGCAGAGTATTTTAGCAGCGCACTGGATCGGAACCCCCTGGACTACCGAGCCATGAATTCTCTATCGGAAATTGAGTTTCGCCGAGGCAGAATCGATGAATGTGTTCTCTATTGGGAGAAGATGAAAAAAGTTTCGGCTTTGATAGATTACTCGACTCTGCTCAAGGAATTTTCTGAAGATTTTCTAAAGCGCTTCGAATTCAATCCCGCTGATGAGTGGGCTATCTATCAATACGCTCTGCTCAAACTGCATACTCATAAAGAAGAGGATGCCTTAGATATTTTGGAACAGATTACACCCACCTTTCAAGATCGAAAGTCTCCCTTTAGTGACCGTCTGCTTGTCTTGCATGGCCAGGTCCTCTTTAAATTGGGAATTCTTCAGGAAAAGGAAGAGTGGATTAACATGGGCAGGGGACTGCTTTCCAGGGCGGGGTACCGATATCTAGATCTTATCGACCGCTATAAAAGGGGGGCAGTTGTACTGGAACCTCCTCGCAAAATCCCGTACAAGGTGCGTCCCGCACCTAAGGCGCAGCTTGATTTTCTCAAGCTTCAAAGGACTCTGGAAGTTGCTCGCACTGAACCCCTTCAGTCCATTCCGCTCAGAAGAAAGGCAGATTATCTACGAAGCTGGAAACTGGTGGACCGAGCCCTGGCATTAAAGGACCCCAAAAAAGTAAAGAGTTCCTACGATCTTTACCTGCAAAGGCGTGAATCTCCTGCTCAGAAGTACCTTGAGAGCCGTGATCAGTTTGCCAGGCGTCAACTCTTGGAGAGTACCGAGGAGAAGCAGCAGCGGGAGGCCCTTGCTTCCGATATGTTTTCTCAGGCTCTGGGTTTCCTGGAGTCTGCGGACTTGGGGAAGGCTAAGAAATCACTGATTAGCACTCTCTCTGAGAGAATTGACTTGTTTGAGGCTTTCTATGCTTTAACCCTGATCAACTTTGTACAGGGGGAGTATGTAGATCTTGTGGCGCTGATGCGGGCGCTTCCTGAGAGAAGTGAATATGCTCCCACTTGGAAACTCATGAAAGCCCACATCCATTTCCACCAGGGTGATTTTGAAGCGGCACAGGAATTGGTATCAGGTCTTACCATTCCGCTCATTCTTCCAAACTCAAAGGCCTTTGAAATTTTAGAACGAATCTACCGTGAGGTGAATGATCGAGCCCCTGGAGACCTTGAATCCTCACTCAAGCTGGCACTGCTCTACCAGTCAGTGGGAAGATTTGTGGAGGCAGAGAGGGTTTTGAGGCAGGCAGGAACCCGCCCGGGGCTGATTCCCTATCTATGTGAGGTATTGATGCTCAGGGGAATTGTGGAGCGCAGGATGGACCCGGTTCGGGAGGCTGTAAAGAAAATGGCCGAATTGTCTTCATCCCAGGAAAAGCAGGTTTATCAGGATCTTGCTACCCAGTTGGATCGATTTTTATTGACCTACCGATTTCTCGCGAAGTGATATATTGGTGCCCTTTTTATGAAAGTGTATGAAAGACAAGAAAAAATAGAGGTTCCTTTCGGGCTGCGGGAGGGATGGATCTGGGGGAGATGGTACCTTTTTTCCATTCTGGTTGGCCTTGTTCACCTGCCTTTTCTGTGTCTGCGATCAGCCCCCTATGTTCTTAAGAACTGCCCAATGTTTATAGTGTTCTGGGTATGCTTGGGTGCGGATTATTGGCTCAAGGGAACTTTTTCTAACCTGCTGGCAAATAACCGAAGTATAGAGCTGATTCCAGGATTTGCCACTTTGACATTAGTTCATAATGAGGGTGCCGCGTTTGGTCTTCTGGAGGGCTTTGGCTCGCTCTTTATTCTGATGGCTCTGGTTACAGGCGCCTTCATCCTCTTTTATCTGGCTATTTATCATCGTGAAGATCGCCGGATCTGCTGGTCTCTTGTACTGATTCTCGCAGGTGCGTTGGGAAATATGATCGATAGAGTCATGTATGGGTATGTTATTGATTATGTCCTGCTCTACTACCGTGATTTTCGATGGCCAGTATTTAACTTTGCTGATATTGTGATCAATCTTGGCGTAGCTCTGATTCTTCTAGATATGTTGATTGAACTAAGAACAGGTGAAGACAGCGAAAGGGAGTGCTGAATTGTACCCAATCCTATTTGAAATAGGCAGCTTTCAGATTTATACCTACGGGGTAATTCTGGCTATAGCTTTTTATTGCGGCGTCCAGGGTGCCGTGATGTTGGGTACACGAAGAGGCTTTGATGAAGAAACCATCCTAAATCTTGGAATTTTCTCTATTTTATGCGGACTTCTGGGAGCCAGAACTACCTATGTATGGGTTTACTGGGACCAATTTGCGGCAACTCCCATTGAAGTCTTTAAGGTATGGAAGGGTGGACTTGTTTTTTACGGGGGGCTCGCCGGGGGAGTCTTGGGAGGCGTAGGTTATTGGCTATATAAGAAACAAGACCTTCTTCCCATGTGTGATATCGCTTCCATTTCAGTTTGTTTTGGTCACGCGATAGGTAGGCTTGGATGCTTCTTTTATGGATGCTGCTATGGGATGTTAATCCCAGAAAATTCAGCTCTTAGCGCATTGGGTGTTCATTTTCCCCACCTGGATGGGATTCGGCACCCGACTCAACTCTATGCTTTTGCGGGAAATTTACTGATTTCTTTATTTCTATACCAAGTTTATAGGAGATTTAAAATCCCGGGATTGACCGTTGCAGTATACTTCTATGTATATGGTACTTTTCGATTTCTTATCGAGTTAATTCGGGGAGATAACCGTGGCCATATCCTGGGTATCGAGGGGCTCTGGACCTCACAAACCATTGCGATCATAGGCATTATTTTCGGAGTAGTTTTTCACCTATACTTACTCAGAAGATCCAGGATAAACTCCTGAAGGAAAGCCACAGGGCATGGTTGAAACCCCTGGTTCAATAATTCAATTCAGTGTTGAGATCCCCGGTAGAATTGATACTGTGCTTTCCTCCCTACTGCCGGATTATTCGAGGTCTTATCTCCAGTCCTTGATTATGAACGGGAGTGTGATCTGTAATGCTCATTCTGTTTCTAAGAAAAATCTCAAAGTCTTACCCGGAGACTTAATTGAGATTCAATTCCCAGAACCAGTTGAGCTTGAAATGGAGCCTCATGATGTCGGATTGAGGGTTCTATACGAAGATGAAGAAATTATGGCTGTACACAAACCTGCCGGGATTCTTTCCCATCCCAATCACCCCGGGCAAAAGAATACCCTTGTACATGGACTGCTCCATCTGGGCAGGGCATTGAGTTCCATCAATGGGGTCCTGAGGCCGGGCATCGTTCATCGTCTTGATCGAGAAACAAGTGGAGTCATGCTCATAGCGCGCACCGACCGGGCACACCGAGCACTGCAGGATGCCTTTGCGAGAAGGGAGATCAAAAAGGTTTATTTCGCTCTTTCTTATGGAAGACTTGATCAGTTAGAGGGAGAAATCCAGCTTCCCCTGGGTCGACACCCTAAAAAACGTCATTTGCGTCAGGTGGATCCAAAGGGGCGGGATTCCTGGACCAGGTTCAAGGTAATCAGGAGCTGGGATCGATTCCATTTTATCAGGCTGGAGCCTCTGACAGGGCGCACACATCAGATTCGCGTACATTTGAAATCCAGGGGAATGCCGATTTTACATGACCTGGAATATGCTGGCAGGCCAATTTCCAAATGGGTGCAGCGCTTGCAACTTCATGCCTTCTCCATAAAATTTACCCATCCAATCAATGGGGAGCCTATTTTTGTTAGATCCCCGTTAGAGCGGGATATGATTGATGTTGTACGTCGTCTAAACCGAGGGGAAACCTATGTTCAGTAACTTGTTTCGAAAAAAATCTGACCGATTAGCGGATGAACTTATAGAAGAGCTTGAAAGTCCCAAGTCCTCTAGCGTGGTGCTGGATGATGAGGGGAAGGATAGCGAACTCTGGGAGGAGCGTCTCCAGGCTGGATTGGAGCGCACCCGAACAAGCTGGGTTTCGAGAATTTCTTCTTTGTTCAAATCTGGGGTGTCCGAAGAAAGCTTGGAGGAATTCGAAGAGTTATTGCTGGAAGGAGATCTTGGGGTAGCGGTTACTACCGAGTTCATCGAGAAATTGAGGGAGGGGGCAATAGCAGGTCCCGAGGAAGTCGAAAGAGTTCTCAGAGATGCTATTTTGGAGGAGTTTCAAGATTCCCTGGCACCCTTAAACCTCCCTGTGGATTCCTTCGCCGTAATCCTGATCGCTGGAATCAATGGAGTTGGGAAGACTACAACAACCGCCAAGCTGGCTCACCTGTTTGGGACGCTGGGTAAAAAATGTATGTTGGTTGCCGGAGATACCTTTCGAGCGGGTGCAACAGAGCAATTAGGCGTCTGGGGGGAAAGATTGGGAATTCCCGTGGTGATAGGCTCTGAAGGTCAGGATCCGGCCAGTGTCGCATTTGAAGGATTGAAGGAGGCTCGGGAAAAGAAAATTGATCTGCTATTGGTGGATACGGCTGGAAGGCTTCACACCAAATTAAACCTGATGGAAGAGATGAAAAAAATATCCCGTGTGATCTCCAAAAACTGCCCAGGTGCACCCCATGAGACTTTACTGGTTGTGGACGCGACCACCGGGCAAAACGCTATTCAGCAAGCCAGGGTTTTTCATGAAGCTGTGGGATTGACCGGTATGGTAATGACCAAGCTTGACGGTACCCCAAAAGGAGGATCGCTGTTGGCTATTCATAGGGAAATGAAGATTCCCGTACGTTTCATCGGTGTTGGGGAATCCCTCGAAGATCTACGTAATTTTCATCCGCAAGAGTTTACGGAGGCACTTTTTGCCCGCTAAGCCCTTTTACTTCGTAACGATTGGTATTGGAAACTCGCAGGACCTGACCTTGAGAGCCCATGCGCTTCTTAAATCCACACCCGTATTGATAGCCGAGGAGTTAAAACCTGCTAGAAAACTTCTCAAGGAACTGGGAAGAAGATTTTACGAAGGTGAATTTGAACCGCTGCGCAAGGAGGCCTATCTCTTTGCTGTGGATGAGAATGTATCTGCTGAGGATCTTGAGTATTTACGCAGTGAGGTTTTTCCACGCATTTCAGAAGCGTCCTATATTTCCGGTGCTGGTTCTCCGTTATTTGAAGATCCCGGGTCTTTAATACAACCCTGTCTAAAAGGTTTCAGAGTTGAGAGGATTCCTGGCGTCACTTCACTCGGTGCCCTGATGATGTATTTTCCATCGCGGCTCAAGAGCTTTTCTATGCAAGGATTTCTTCCCCCAAAGACAGAGCTAAGAAGAAGGGTTATTCGTGAGATAGCTAAGCAGGAAACTCCTACCTTTCTTATGGAAACCCCCTATAGAAGAAATTCTCTGCTTGAGGATTTACAACACATCCTTCCCCATTGGAAGGTTGTATTTGGATATAAACTGACTACCGCGGATCAAAAGATCTTTGAAGGTCCCATTCTAGAGATAGCCAGGGCAGTAAAAGATTTACCAAAGGGAGAGTTTGTGCTCCTGATTTACCCTCATTAAAATCGACTATCATAAAGACAGAAGCGAAAAAGTTCCCGTACTTTTCCGATAGTTCTGTGGGGGCTCCCTGGAATTCAATTCTCGGTTATAACTTCTTACTCATAAAAACCTGGGAGCAGATTTCCTGGTAATTTCTATGCTGGTACCAGCGAAAGGCTTTGGCCTGGGAATGAACCTCCAAAAGGAGTTTGTCTTTTCCCGCGTTGCGAGCAGACTCCTCGATCAGGTCCATGAGTTTGGACCCTATGCCGGCGGACTGGCTGCCTGGCTTCACCACGATTTGGGCCAGGTAAGCGCAACGTTTCAGATCGGTTTCTTTTGGATTGAAGAAAGTCTGGATTAACTCTGGGTCCATTAGTAGGAAAAAATAAGCTATGAGCTTACCATCAGCGTCTTCCAGGCCCTGGGAAATACACTGACCTTGTCCTGCCCAATCGAGAAACTGGCGTAGAATTTCTCTTTTTGAGACCGGGTCAATTTCATTTTTGGAATATTGCTGGATATGAGACTCTAGTTCCAGTATTTCCTGAAGATGATAAGGTTGGAGAGTTACGAGCCCGGGTAGGACCATGACTGAAACCTAGACCTTACGAGGAATATTCTTCCCGTAGATTTGTTTGAAGCGATTGGTTTGAGCATTGGCCGCGGTAGGAGTTTTTGCTGCTGGTTGGGCAGGGGTACCTGGCTGGGCGATGGGTTTAGAAGCTGGAGTTTCTGGTGTTTCAGCAGAACGCTGGATGGGGGTCTCAGCCTGGGTCTCGGAGATAGGTGCAGGTGAGGGCGCGGGCGGTGCGGCAGGTGCAGGTTGAGCCGCAATGGTCGCCGGGGCAGGACCAGGGCTTAATTTGGGTGCTGCTTCCGATTTTGGGGGAGCAGCCGGTTCGGGAATCCCATCGGGGTATTTTTCCTTGTTGATCTTAATGACTTCCTGCCACGTGCCCCGCAGGTCTTTGAGCATTTGGAGCACAACCTCAAGATTATCATCATTTTTATTTATATTGGCCTGAGCAAGGGTGTAATTGACGTATTCATAGATATTGAAGAGATTCTTAGCAATGTCTCCCCCGATATCAAAGTTGAGGGAAACCATTAACTCGGTAATGATATTCTGAGCCTTGATCAAGGCATTACTACAGACCTCAATCTGGTTTTTATCATAGATCATGGACTGGGCTTGAATGATGTTCTTGATGGCTCCATCATAAAGCATCAAGATCAGCATCTCAGGACTGGCGGTCTCGAACTTCATCCGCTTGTACTGATTCATCTGACTTTGATACGGATTAGCCATAGATTCTCCTCAAGAAGCGGTTTGCTCCCATTTTTCACCCATCGAGTTGAGACAACCCTCCTTCGCGACCATAAGATGCGCGCCTAAATTTTCAAAACAGCTAAATCTGGATTCCATGAAATTATAGTAAAAATTCGCTGTCGTCTCTATGAGTTCAGCTGAGAGGACCTGCCCCACAAGTTTACCAATTTCACGCTTGAAAAACATCTCCGCCTTTTGGTTTTCATGGTCAATCCAGTCCAGGATGAATTTATCCTCAATTCCGCAATTAGACTGACTCGTCAGGAGATTAAAGGAATTCCTTACTTTTACTTTTCCGGAATCTGTTTCCACTTCGTCCTTGCTCTGTAGTAAATCCTCACATTCCTGCTGAAGTTTTTTGGCTGTTTTGCCGGCCTCATTAAGGGTATTGAGCTTCGAGTCAATGTCAGTCAGGAGTGCTTGATAATTATAATCGGATGGTCTGTTATAGAGTTCGGCGAGTTTTTGCTCAATAGGCAACTCACGGGTAAGAATTTGTTCACAGACATCCTTAAAACGCATTTGTCTACAGTTCTCCCGCACGATTCCCCGCTCCGAGGCATTGATGATCAATTGAGAGGATCTGGCGAATTCGTCATGGAACCACTTGGCATAAAGTCGGTGATTCTTCTGACAGAAAACAGTCTTTCCATAAATATCCGGTTCGGGAAAAATGTTGTATTCCAGTAGTCTTTGGATATGAAAACTTTGGTAGGAGGTATATAAGTACCTTCGATCAGCACTTTCTAAATAGCTTGTATAGCCATCATCGAATCTTGATCCCGGGCAATGGTAAAGAAAGTCTGAATAGGAAAGATCCTGACCTACGAAAATGATGGGGTTGGAGCCGATTTTCCGAGCCAGGTCAAAACAGGTGCTGGCGATGGACCCCCAACTTAAAAGAGCCTCCGGTCCACTGGCAAACTGGGTGAAATACTTCGCGTAATAGCCGTCGAAGTTGGTAAAGAAAGCCCTCAGGCCCTCTAATTCCAAAATCTCGTAATAAGTCATGGGTTCCGCTACCACGTACACATCGGAGACATCCATGTTCTTAAGGTGAATAAAGTTTCCCGAGGTAGGGTCGGCAGTACATACAATATGAGGGGTGATTCCCTGTCGCTTGAGTATTGGAAAGGCGGTATCCACGCAGATTAGCAATGCTCTATTTCGAATTTCTCGTAAAAGGTCAAATTGGAGATGAAGGGAAGGACCCGCTGAAATGATGACTACGGGAATTCCCTGAAACTGATCGAAGAGATGCCTTGCCCAGGGGTATTTGCCGAAATGCGGCACGTTTTTCATGCAGTTGTCGGTGAAATCACCCTCCGACTCCATGATTGTAATGGTGTTGACCGTGTACTTGGAGATGGCCTGTGTGAAATGGGATTTCATTCGTTCCCACTCAGCGCCAAAGAGAGTCAGGTAGGAGGGTAACTCCAGTACCTGCACGCCTGAATACTGGTAGAAATTATAAAATTCGCACAGAGCCTGCCCGGTTTGGTCTGGATCAGCGCTGATGAGAAATTTGAACCTTGAATTTTTGAAGTAAGGGGATAAATCTCTGTGCTGCACAGCCTGGGCTAAAATTGCATAGGTTGGTTCCACGATCACAACATCCTCATGGGGATGGTGTTCAAGAAAGTAATCCAGGTGATATCCAAGCCCCAGGCCAAAGCAGATGGTCAACGACCTTTCCTTAATATTTGCCTTTTCATAGATTTTTTTGGCTTCTTTGTCGGGATAGCCCGAGTGCAGGGTTAACTCACCCCTGGGATGCTTCAATATGAGATTGGGAAGTCCGGACCTGGTGGTAGCCGGAACTACATCATTGATTCGACTGTCTTGAAACTCCTTATTGATGAGTATCTTATGCAGGTGTGGAGAGCACTCCATCAGGTAATCAAGATCGATACTCATGATTTAAGGATTGGAAACCAATGCTTCGCGGAAGGTAACAACTTCCCTGGAAAGGACTTCCAGGGAGGGTTTCAACTCGTACTCCAGTAAGTCCAGAAATGTTGTACGGTCTTTGGAACTCTGGCAATCGAGAATCTCTTCGATGGTTTTGGAAAGTTTTTGACTCTCAAGGATGAACGGAGATTGGTGTAGATCCTGCTGTAGAATTAAATCCTGAAAAATGGCCATGGAGCGGCTATAGATCGTGGTAAACCAGCTCAGGCCGTCTGTGACAATGACGAATTCCTGGTAGCCTTTGCTATCCTGGGAGTCCTCAAAAGAACCCAGGACTTCATCCAGAACTTTAACCATTTCACTGAGGATGGTCGGTGCGTCTCCCAGTGCTTCCAGTACCAACATGGTTGGGGTTGTGCTCTTGATGATCAACTTCTGGATTCTGGAGAGCGGTAGATTCTGGTGATCTAATTCGGCGGCTTCATCGAGGTCTCGATCATTGAGCTGGATCTGCGTGAGTACCTCGCCCCTTGGTCCCAGAACGTCGGTTTCAATCTTTTGGATCAGCTGCCCAAAGTTTAGCAAATCAGCTACGTCTAACTGAGCCCTCTCCGCGTTTATGTAGATCTCCATAGTATCTTTTTCGTGATCTCACCAGAAAACGGTTCAGGTTACCATTGGAAAGGAGCATTTCTCCAATAAAGTTCCCTAAAATCCTCCGGTATTCTGTGCGAGAAGCTGCTGCGATTGGTCTTGTAACTTCGCCAAAGTCGTTTCCATGTTCGTAAACTGTTGAAACAAAGACTCCTGGTATTTGAGAAGATTACGATTCTTAAATATGATATCCGCCTGCATTGTAGCGATTTGGGTATCGATGGTAGAAAAACTGGCCGTATCCGCTCTCCCGGCTTTTCTGGTCAGGAAACCATTAAAGCTGGTAAATTCTCGAATACTTTCCTTGAAGCGCTCAGCGAGCCCGAATTTTCTATCAGGATCGTCTTCCTGTCCCTCGCGGGCAAAGAGAAGTCTGACACTCTCCATGTTGGTTTCCAGTGCATTTTCAAGTTTACCGGGATCGAAAATCTGAAGCTTTCCAACTTTGGTTTCATCTTTATTGGAACCGATCTTACCGGTGCTGATTCCGATTTCCGCGAGGATCCCAAAGGAACCTTCCGAGTCCACCGTGGTAAAGGACATACTGCGCAGCATGTTATAGGATCTCTGTAGGATGGGGTCACGTACCAGGGCCTGAGTCCTGAGCGCAGATTCCCTTTTCTCAATTTCATCAGAGTCCATCGTCTCAAGCTCTTCCTTGGTCAATCCCTTGAGCTTGAAGTCCTTTTCCGCGTTGAGCTTGTTATAGATCAGTTCTATTGCTGTGTTGTACTTTTCAGTAAAGTCCTCGATCTTAGCTTGTACATCCTCAGTATCATGTTTGATCTCAAGTTCGGTCACTCCTACGCTCTCCAGGTTGATCTTAACCTCATCGATGAGATCATCCACCTGGTTTGAACTTCTTCGCACTTCAAGATTATCCACCGTGAAAACGGCATCCTGGGCCGCCTGAAGAACATTTTTAGGGCGGTACTGGATTTCCGGCTCGGGATCGGGATCAGGATCCGGGTCGGGATCAGGGTCCGGGGGCGGATCCTCTATCTCAGGCGCTTCGGGTGTATTTTGATCCATTTCAATTTCACGGGCGATGGTTCCGTCAACATCCCCAATGTCGATCCGACCTATAGAGGTATTGAAGAAAATATCACCGTCCTGCAGAAATCCGGTGACACCGGTTTCATCGGATTTGTCGTTTATGGCCTCGTTGATGTCTTCAAGTGTGGAAAAGGCCCCGATGAGAATATCCACATCATTTACGGAGATGGTCTGATCTTCGGTAGTGAGAAAGCCTGTGGTGGAGGAAAGGCTATCGGGTTCGTTACCGACAGTGGTGAAGTTGCCCAGGGCCGGTAGAGCCGTTCCGCCCAGATCCAGTTCCCCTTCGGAGGCGAATTCCAGTTTCCCTCCGTTATTATTGGCGGTAACTCCCGAGATGCCCGCGCTGTTGATTGAAGTGATCACTTCATCCAAAGTCTTCGCGGTGGCGAAATCAATATCAGTGCCATTTATGGTGAGGGTGGTATTGGCAACCTCGACGTCTGAAGCGGTGACCGAGTAATTGAGTGCCTGATCCAGGGTCTGGGAGAGATCCTGGGTGATCGCGGAACCATCCAGGTTTTTCAAGTAGACATGGGTTCTTTCGCGGGTTGTAGATACCGGCGCTCCGTCCAGGCGGAATTTCTGGCCCGCGATATCAATGATGTCATCGTTAAAAATGTCACCCATGCCGTCACCGTTACGAGAGGCATCCGTGACGATGAACTGATCGCCATTATTATTACCACCGTAGCGGTTGGGCCATTTGAAGGTACTGGAGAGACGGAGCCGCTCAGTGGTGTCGGTAAAAGCGACGCCGGGAGTAAAGGTTAAGTCACTGGTAGCGGTGAGATCACCCTTTCCACCAAGCTCTTCCGCGTTATCCCCGCTAATATCAAGGAGATTAACTGTGCTGCCTTCCTGGGCGATTCTTAGGGCATCATCTTTGACCTCCGCACTCAGTCCAAAAGCTCCCTCGGCATTGATCAGATCGGCGATAGCCTGGAGGCTCTCCCCGCCCACCAGATCAATATTATTTCCTGCAACGCTGATGGTTCCAGCCTCGGCGGCGAAACCACCTGTAAAAGTCGCGGACTCGTAGAGTTCTCCCTTAACGTCATTAGGATTTACATTGGTGCGGTTGTCAGGACCGGGAACTTCAGGACCCGTGGGATCGGTAGGATCAGTGGGATCAGTGGGTCCGGGAGGAGCGCCCCTTTCGATGACTCCGATGTCCTGGAGCAGTGTACCTTCTTTGTCACTAATATCAATGGCACCGGCAAATCCCGATTCCTGGGATTCAAGAATCAGCGTATTATCAAATATCCGTGCGCTGACCTTGGTGTCTTCGGTAGTCTGGTTGATGGCGTCTTTAAGCCCCGCCAGGGTTACACCAGAGTCAATGATCAGCGAGCTACCGTTGATCTCTATGGTGGATTCTTCAGTAGAGAGAGACTCGCTGGTGGAAGTTTGACGATCAGAGGCTATCTGGTGGTTCTGGGCCAATTGTTTGACGTTGAAATCATAGATTCCGGTTTTCGCGTCTGTAGTGGCTGTGGCTGAGAGAATACCCTCGGGGCTGGTCTCGGCGATTTTTCTGTTGAAAGTGGAATTGAGCGAAAGTGCCAGCAGGGAATCTTCCACCGCGAACATGGCTGAATTAACCGACTGGTATTCTTCCTTCTGAAGGCCGAGGAGGTGTTGATCCTGCTCTAACCGGTGAATAGGTACCAGTTGCCTTGAAGTTAACGCTTCAACCAGCTGTCCTGAGTCAATTCCAGAAATTAGGCCGGTACTTAAAGCTAGATCACCTGACATTTTAGTCTCCTTACCTTACCGCAAATCGGCCCCATCCCGGGACCACGGCATCACCACGCATAATGAGCCTTATCTTCTCTATCGGCATCACGAATAAAGAAGTTTAGCTTTTTTTGAGATTTTTTATCTGTATAGTGATTTTTCCGTTTGTTTCTGTATGAATTTGTCGGCATTTTCGGGAATTTTGATGACCCGAAAGATAATTTTGCACTCCCGTCTCCTTCTATTTTATGGATAAAATCTCAGGTATGGAAGGGGGACTCATTAAGGGATTGGCCTCTTATAACGATATTTGATGTGGAATGATCCATAAATTTCTCTTTTCTCTACTTCTTTTCCTTTGTTTGAATTTTGACTCCCTGTCACGGGTTACGGCGGATTTTTCCTCGGAGGAAGTCCAGAAAATTCGCCAGATCATGCACCAGATGACCTCTATTCTGGAAGGCAATCACCAGGAGATGCTGGAGATTGAGGAGGTGCTGGCAAGGGCGGGTACCCCACTTCGCAAGGCAAGACTTAAGGAAAGGCTCAAGGATAAACTGGCTTCCTTCAAAGATCGGCTCAAGGACCTTCGCAAGATTCGGTCGGGATTCGTAACACTTCCCCGCTTTAAGGAGTTCATCATTGTAGTAGATGATCGTCTGAAGGTTATGGAAGACAACCTGGTTCTGCTGGAGCAGATTTATTTCCCCGCAGTCCTTCAGCCTGCAAAAGGCCCGCCGGATGACTATCCCACCTTCATCAATCCTGGGGATCCCCGCTATGAGCTGGATGAAGATCAAGAGAAGTTGGCATCGGCAATTCAGCAAACCCGCAACCTCCAGGAACTACGCAGGGGACCTAAAGGGGCGCAAAAGGACTTTTCCAGTTTCGTTTCCACTCTTGATCAGAATCTCAAGTCGGAAGAGAAGCCATTACGTGAAGTGGTGCCTGTTCTGGGAAGGACTACCCTTGATCAGTTCCATGAGCAGCTAAAGTCCTCCCGTACCGCGGACCTGAATTATTCCTGGGATGAGAACCCAAATGCGAGGGAGTTTCGAGAGTTCTTTCAGGAAGTGGAACAACTTCACAAACCTCCCACGGAAAGTAAGGTGATTGTGACAGGCTTCCCGCGCAAGTCAGGAAAGCCTGATGGTGCCAGAAGTCAGAAGACCTTCCAGGATCTTGTACAAAGAATGCAGGACGAATCGACCACCTATGAAAGAAAGCAGGAAGTCCATAAGGTCGCTGGCTCCCAGAAGTCCATTGAGGGCATGAATTCCTTTCTCAATGAAACACGTCTGGATGGCCATAAGCTAGGAGAGAAAGATTTTAACGCGTTTCTAGAGGAAATGGAGCCCTTGAAATCAGAGATCGTACTGAGTTACCAGAAGGGGATTGTGAAAAAGCCCCGTCCTCTTCAGTATGAATTTTTACAGCGGGCTCTCGTACCTCATCAAGATCGGGCAGGTGTCTTTTTCGAAAGACTAAAGCATCGTCGTGTCTTTGAACAGAAACCGAGAACCGAGGAGAATGGACTCTCTCGACTTAGTAAGAAGCTAGAGGCTCTCAGTCTGTCCAAAGCCAGAAAATATGATCCTGAAACCGATTCTTTCACCAGGAATATTCGCATTGACCCTCTCACTCAATCCAAAAAATATGATCCCCTGGTGACCGGTCCTCTACCCGGTGATTTCTTTCCCGAAGAGGTTGTCCGCAAAACAGGCAATGTGGCCTGGGTAAACCGAGCCATGACCTTCCTTGAAAAACTGCGTGATTACCAGATCTCTCATGATGCGGCAGAGCGTCCCGAGGGAGTTGAGGCAGCGGACTTTGGTAAATTTCTCAACGAGCTCAGTCCGGTACCCGATGAAGTCGTACGCTCCTATACAAAGGCTTTGCTTGGTAAGGATCCGAGTTTGCAGGATGTGAAGCCTGTTGAGGAGGAATTGCCTGAGATTGTTGAAATCAAACCGTCTACAGTGGAATGGATCGGCAGGGAGTTGGAGTTTCTGGAGAGATTGAGAACCCGCACGGTGATACAAGAAAAGAAAGAATATCGCCAGGAAGTTGTTCAGTCCTATCTTCAAGGTCTTGAAGTTCGAGTCAGTAAACTGGGAGAGCCCAAGTTTTTCAAGGAGATGAACAATTCCTCCAGGGAATATCTTGCTCACGCCAGGCCAGCAGTTGAAGGACCGAAATTTAAGGCGATGGATAAGGAAGAGATCACTGAATACGATCCTGTTTTAAAAGGACCAGATCAAATCGACCTCCAGGGTAAAATGACCCTGGTACCAGTCACGATACAACTCCTCGACGATGATCGTGCCGCCTATAGAGATGTAGAGTTGGAGTTTCAACTCTATCTTCCCGAAAATGATCCCCTGATACAGGGTAAAATTCTCGAATCCGGTGCCAGGCATCCCCACATTGCCCTGCGGACCACCAATGAAGCGGGAGAAGCCACCGTGCATCTTCTAATGGAATTACAGGGAAGAGAAGTACAGATCGGAAGAGAAATTCTACAGGACAACCAAAAAGTCCTCTGTAGAATTTTCGTAGAAACCTCACAACTGTAAGGCTAAGGCTCACAGCTCAATTGGAAGTCAGGCTGCTATTACGCTGCTAAAACGGCTGCGTAATAGAGAGTAAATGAGCAGCATACGCATTTTATCGCGTTCGCTCGAACCCATTTCATATTTTGTTTATTGATCTTGATCATTTGACCTTTTTCGCACACTGGACATATCATGGGGCCCAACCTCGAGGTCTCGGGTGAATCCCTAAGGATACCACCAAAATGGGTCTTGTAGTTCCCGGTCCAGATCAAAGAGTCCCAAGGGGCAGGCTTCCGGAAGGGGATGCCGATTTTGCATGTCCTTGGGCCTTCTAACTGGCCTTCTCTGCATGATCGGTTTCTCTTTGTAAAAGTTGAAGAGAAATGTTCAAGAAATTGATACCAGCAACTGCCTTTATCCTCGCGGGGACGTTGTTTTTGCACTTTCTTGTGCAAAGGGCAATGGATGCGGAAAAAGGCTTTTTCCAAGATCTCTTCTTGAAAAACAATAAGGAGATTAGTTTTCTTGTTGCTCGTTCCCTTTTTGATCAACTCCGGCAAATGAAACGGAGGACCGAAGGATTTGCTCATTTGCTTTCTAAAGAGGAATTTAACCCGGGTAAATTGCGGGATTATTTTCGCTATAACTTTGAATCAGATCCGTTCATTTCCGGAATTCGAATTCATCAAATCGAAGCCCAAAAGTGGACCGAATTATATAATATCACCGCCCAGGTACGTCCCAATTCCTTCTACCTGGGGGTAGTGGAAAAGAATTTAACCAGGGTTTACGATCGAAATCGAGATTGGTTCAGCCCTCCCTTCCAAATTCCTGGAAGCAAGGGGGGAAGACCTTCTTTTTCCTGGATTCAAATGGTGAGGGCTTCGCGCAAAAACTCTATCCCGGGTGTGATGGAGTCGAGAATTGATATTGGAGCCTTGTTTGAATCTTCCAGTCGGCTGGTTCGTTCTGGTAGAGGGGGTGTTCTTCTGGTTCAGCGGGGGTTGGGTATCCTTTCACCAGAAAAGGGTGGGTGGCAACTCTCCGAGGCGGATATGGATCAAATCTTTCAACAACCCATGGGAGGATTTTTAAGAGTCACTGAGAATTCTACAAATCTGCTGTCATTTTGTTCACTACGGGTACTGGACCGTTTAAATATGCCTGATTGGTCCGTGGTTGTGATTGAAGATCAGCGCGAAATGAAAAAAGTCACCCAAAGGCTGGAATGGAATCTCTTTGTATTGCTTGGGGTTGGCGTCCTTTGCCTTCTGCTTCTGGCAAAATTGTTTTTCTTTCGTTAGCGCTTCTTCTCAGCGGATTTGGTTTTGCAAAGGAGCATCAATCCGACTCCGAAGTAATCAAGATCACTTCAGCCCTGGATATTCCCGGATCATTCTCAGGAGGCTTATCTCTGCAGATTGACCCTGGGCAGGGTTATGCTCTCACGAACCTGCCCGACAGAGAAGCGCAATGGTCACTAAGGTGCTTTTTCAAAAGGCGATTACCTGCTGAGAGATCTGTTCTTATTCGATACCAGGGAAAGCTCACTCTAAGAATTCAAAGGTTTTCACAACCTGATCTCATCGTGGTTTTGGACTCCATAGCCTGGAAGGAGGAAAGAATCTCACTGGGTTCTGTTCCTTCAAGGTGGGGTCTTAAGCTGATCTTCGACTTTGATTCCCGCCATAAAGGTTCTGTGGGAAGCGTCACCTTTGATGGAAAGTTAGTCGGGTTTGACCAGCGATTTCAGTATCGTAATGTTTCCGAGTCCGAGTCCGAGTCCGAGTCCGAGACCGTGACTGAAAAAGTCTTCTCTGCTTTTCCCCTGGGGGTCAACCTGGAAGCTGAATATGTGTTTCTTGAACTTCAGGAAAGTGAAAGAAAGCAGTTGCTCAAGGATCTAATGGACGATGGTTTTCGCCATATTCGACTTCACAAGTTGTTTCGAGTCCATCAGCGAATCGGTTGGGATCGCCTGAAAGAGCCATTGAAGGCTTTTTTGGATCAAATGGATAGAAGCGGGTTGAGTCTATACCTGGATCTCTTGTCCTATCCCCTGGCGGATGGATTTTCACAGGGTTGGAAGCAGGTGTTTTTCCTTCACAAGACGCTTCAGGCGAAACTGGAAGATTGGATTCAAAATCTAAAGAATCTCAAGATAGGAAACTCTCCTTTCTTTGAGTGGGATGGATTGAAATATGTCTGCCTGGTAAATGAAAACTCTCTCTTTCATGAGTCGAGTGATCAGGCTTTATCCCTTATTTTAAGAGAGTTCACCCTGGCCATCCAAGAGAGGGGATTTCATTCTTTGGATGAATTTAAGAGCGATCGGATGTGTTCGATCTATTCCTATTTTCAGAAATCTATCCGTTCACTTGGTTTTAGGGGGCCTTTTTTTCTCTCAAACTACCAGGCGGGGGGAAGAGATCTTCAGGTACAGATGCGTTGTTCTCCTGAGATCGATCGCCATTTCTATCTTGATTACCCACACTTCTTCAATTCCACGGCCAGGGTTCACAATATATCCCCGGTTGAAAACTACGCCGAGATTAAGGCGCGTTTTCGCGACCTCATTCCAGAGAGTGGAGGATTCATCAGTGAAATCAATCTTCCCTGGCCTAACCGATTCCAGCATGAATTGATTCCGCTGATCCTGGCCCTCGCCAGGGAGAGACCCATTCATGGACTATGGTTTTACGATTATCGTTTGAAGAGTTCTAAATTTCATGCGGGAGGGCTTTTTGGTATTCAGAGATTTCGATCCATCATCAATCAGCTCCCCCTTTTTCGCAGGGCCATGAGAGAGGGGTATGAAGTGCAAGAGAGAGATCATAGCCTTTACATTCAAGGCAAGGGATTCTCCTGTGAAAGCGGATGGATATCAGTGAATGGAATGCTTCTTGCGTTAACCCTATGGAAGGATGAGAAGGAACAGAAAACCTTCTCATTTGAAAAGGGAAGTGGAGATAGATTTGATCCATGGGGAAATCGTCAGCTTGAAATGGGATCTTTACCTATGATTCTTGATTTAAAGGCCCCTTACTACACTCCATAAGAGATTTGGTCCGCGGTTTCAGGGGGTGGTTTTTCTGATCAAAACCCCCTGGTATTGGCCGCCGGAGTCTTGACAGTTTTCCCAATTTGGTGGTATAAATGAAAATGATTCTCAAAATCAATTTAAAATAATTCTGAAAATCAAAAAGAAGGTTGGGCAATATGTCTGATGCAATTTTTCAAAATCTAAATATGCCGATCTATGCTGAAAAAAGCTCTACTCAGGAATCACTTTCTGAAGGTACCGCTCTTCTTTCGGAATTAGGCGTTGGAGTTAGCGGAAATATTCTTTCCCTGGACCATGACAATCCCAATGGGGAAGATCAGTCACTGACCAAAAGATTTATGAGACTTGGGTTTCTCAAAGGGGAGTCGGTAAAGCTCTTACATAGGGCACCTCTGTTTCAAGGACCTTTCCTGGTTGAAGTCCGGGGAGCCCGCATTGCTCTGTCGGGTGAAGAAGCGAAAAAAATTCAGCTCGAAGTTCTCCCCGCTGCCTGAAATGTCCCAGGTTTCACCTTTAGTGGCTCTGGCCGGATCTCCCAATTGTGGAAAGACATCCCTTTTTAACGCGCTTACCGGAACCTATCAAAAGGTAGGGAATTACCCTGGTGTCACGGTTGAGAAAAAGTCTGGCGAAGTAAGAAAGGAAGGCCGCCTTCTCTTCGAAGTGATTGATCTGCCGGGAAGTTATAGTCTCGACTCCTTCAGTATGGACGAGAGAATCACTTCCGGAGTTCTACTGGGAAGGTCCAAGGATGTAAGGACTCCAGACGCCTTGATTGTTGTGGTGGATTCCACAAATCTTGAACGAAGTCTCTACCTGGCCATGGAACTTCTAAGGTTGAATTATCCCCTGGTAGTCGCGCTTAATCTCTATGATGTAGCCCTTAATAGGGGTCTATCCCTTGATCTTGAAGCCCTGTCTGCAGAACTTGGCGTACCCGTAGTTTCTACTGTAGCGGTTGATGCTAAAGGAATCTCGGATTTAACCGCGGAAGTCGAAGTCCTGCTTGAAAAAAAATCTTCCGTCGTCCTGGATCCAGAAGTAATTCGAGAGTTTTCCGATCTTTGCAGAATTGAAGAAAAATTCTCTAGAATTTCTGAAATTCTCAGTAGTGTCACGCTGAGTTCCATGCGTCCTGACTCCTTGACAGAGAGCGTAGATCGGATCCTTTTGAATCCATTTTTTGGAGTAGGAATCCTGCTCTTTGTTTTACTGATCATTTTTCAGGCTGTTTTTTCATGGGCAGAGCCGCTGATGGGAGGTATCGAATCCCTGGTTGGATGGTTAAGCGCCCTGGGAACAAACTTTTTACCCGAAGGATATATCAGGGGATTTGTAGTAGATGGGATTTTGGCTGGTGTTGGGAATGTCATTATATTCCTGCCTCAGATCTTGATTCTTTTCTTTTTCATTTTGCTACTGGAAGATGTGGGTTACCTGGGTAGAGCGGCGTTTCTTATGGATGGTCTACTCAGAAAATTTGGGTTACCAGGTAAGGCCGTTCTTCCGCTGCTCTCCTCCCACGCCTGTGCCATTCCCGGGATCATGGCTACTCGTACCCTGGAGAACGAAAAGGATCGAATTATTACCATGTTGGTGGCTCCGCTTACCACCTGTTCGGCGAGGATTCCTGTCTATACATTACTGATCGCCGCTTTCATACCCAATGATAAAATTTTGGGACCTTTTCTTCTTCCAGCGCTGGTGATGCTGGGCCTATACCTTAGCGGGATGTTCTTTGCTCTGATTATGGCAATGATCTTTCGTAAGACTGCCATGCGGGGATATCCGAGCCTGCTGCTGATGGAGCTTCCACCCTATAGGCTTCCTCGGTTTAAAAATTTAATGGTTGGACTCTGGTACCGGGCCAAAGTTTTTCTCCAGAGGGCTGGATCGGTGATTTTAGTTTCATCGATGATTCTTTGGGTCTTGGTTTCCTTTCCCAAGCCTCCTGCCGATTTTTCTCAACCAGCGGTTGAATACAGCTTCGCGGCTCGCATTGGACGCACCATAGAGCCAGTATTCGCTCCACTTGGATTCGACTGGCGGATTTCTACAGCCCTGATTCCCAGCATGGGAGCCCGCGAGATCGTCGTAGCTGCCCTGGGAACTGTGCTGGCTGTGGAGGAATCTGGAGATGAGGCTGAGTTTGAAAGAAATCTATCTTCGCGGATCGCTTCAACCTTTGGGATCGCGACTGGTTTATCCCTGATGGTCTGGTTCATCTTTTCACCCCAATGTATCTCTACTTTTGCGATTATGCGAAGGGAGACTGGAGGCTGGAAATGGCCGGTGATCATGGGAGCCTATACCTTTGGTTTAGCATACCTGGGATCTTTTCTGACCTATCGCATTTCATCTGTACTCCTGGGAAGCGGTTAAATCCCTTCATTTTTCGTTGATTCTGGACGAAAAGTAGGCGTGATGTTCCGGCTAACCGCGCTCGGATTTTTTTTGTTTTTCTCTCGATTCGTCTTCACCCATGGGACTGAGTTGGGGGTCGGTGAGTTGCTTTTGACCCGCATCACCCTCAATTACCGCATAATCCAGCGATATCACAAAGACGAACTCCGATCTACAACTTTTGAGGATGTGCACACCGGGGAAAAAATTGAAAATCCCGAGGTCATTTCAACGGATCACATAACGGAGGAACGCTATGAGGATACCGAGAATCTTCTGGTCATTAAATATGACCTGAAGGGCGGATTAAAGTCCCGTAAGGCTTTTAAGAAATCAGGCAACCAAAAGGGGGAGATTCTTCTCAACGATCAAGAAGTAGAAGCGATCGAAAAATATGATGTAAATGATGAAAGTCTTCTCATTCAAAAGATCGACTGGGACAAGGTGGTTTTTTCTGACGAAAACATCTCCAAAGAGACCATTACCCGCTGGAGCTGGATGCGTAATTATATGGTCAAAACCGATTATACGCGTGACGGTCTGATTCACCGAAGAATGGCCTGGAATCGGTTTACAGGCGCGAGAGTTCCTGCGGATCATAGAATTTATGTACAGTCCCTCAAGGAGGATGTAATCCAGAATCACAGGGGATTCATCGAAACCCACTACAATGTATTGGGGAAAGTAACTGCTATCCGTTCCTGGGATCGGAAGTCCGGGAAGCTGTTGGACCCACCCAAAGTTCTGCCGTTTTCCTCACGTCTGGAAAGGGATCATTTACGTTTAAATTTCGAGGATCACCAAGAGTTTCGCAGGGGTTATTTTTTGGATGAAGTGGATGGGAAACCCCTGGACTTTAAAGAGGGGCAGAGTCTCTTTCGAAAAGAAAAAAAGAAGTACCAGTTACTGGATTCAGTGTCTTTTTCACAATTTGCCAATACCCGGGTTTCAGGAAAAATCGGTAAGAATAGGTCAGGACGATTTGGCCGAAGGGAGCCTCATACAATCAAGGTTGGGGCACTCTGGCATCCTGGGAAAATACCAATTGTCACAGAATTTCAGGGGATGACTCTGAGCACAAGAATTGATGGAGCCTTTCAGGTCAAGAATACTCTATATGGATTCGGCTCTGATATGGAAGGGGAAGTCCTTACTCTCGATACCTATATGCGTAGGAGCTTATTTTCCCGGCAGGACGGGCAACTGGACCTTCTTGGCGGAATAAGGGCAAACCATCATGATCTGCGCCTGGAGGACGGGAGTCGGATTTCTTCTCTCATGGAAACCACACTCCAACCAATTGTAGGTACAGAGTTAATTTGGTATCCACGACAGAAGAGTTCGCTGAGATTTCATGCTCTCGGAACTCGCTTTCATGTGGGGGGCGTAGATACAGCCGGACTACGCTCAGGAGTGGAATATCGGCAGCAATTACCGATATCCATGAGTGATCTGCTTGAAGGTATGGAAATCGCTGTGGGATACCGCAGAAATGATTACCAGCTTAAGACGGATACCGACACCCTCTCCGAGGTAGGATTCGAAACTTTCTGGAGAGGAGCCTACCTGGAAGTCAAAACAAGTTTTTAGAAAACTTGTTCAGGAGCCAGGTTTACTTGTAAACCTCTAAATTCGTGAAATTCGCTGTGGTTGTAAAGCTTCCAAATCCGAATTCTCCGCCCTTATGAGTACTGTCTTTAGCGGTAAAAATTTCCTCTCCATCCACTAGAAACTTCATACTAGGCCCCTGTACATCAATGGCCATATTGAATTTTTTATCAACCCTCTCATCCATCTTCTTCACTTTTAGGACCGATCGATTCCCATCTTTGAACTCCAGGAAACGCACGTTTTTATCCGAGCCAAGTTCCACCGCGTAATAGTTCTTATCATCCTGTTTTTTAAGGATCATGCCCACGGATGTATTGGTGATTCCACTAAACTTTGCTTCCACATCCACGCTCGCAAAGAACTTGTTACCCGCCTTTCTATCGAGAACCACATGATTTTTCGTGGGTTCCGTCTCGCCCTTGTCATGGAAGAACTGAAGCTTTCTGTTGATGATGTTGAAGCGGCCCTTAGATCCTTCTTTGATTTGAGGATTGGGACCAAACGGATCCCTGATGAATTTTCGCATGGAGCGCGTATAATTATTGATTCCAGCTCCTGAAATAGATGAAACTGTCATATGCCTACCTCCCTCTTGCCAGTGAAGACCTGGACTTCTCAGAGATCCAGCCTTTCCATTTGTCAAATAGCTCGGTTATGGTCCAACCGGTGAATTCTATAAGCAGTACCTTAAAATCTCGATTATTTCTCAGGTTTTGAAGATTTTGAAGAAGGGGAATGAGAAGCTCTCTTTCTTCTAAAAATGCAATTACACTCCCAGCCTGGATGTAAAGATCTGAGCTGTTGGAATGCTTGTAAAGCGGTCCCTGAAAACTACTTTTGTCAGCTAGTTCTCCGCTAGCCAAGAGTTTTAGTAAAAGACTTCGCTCATGGCGGGTGTTTCGATATGGCTCCAAGTGGCTGGCAACACCTTCATGAAACCAACCGGGTACGGAAGGGTGGTTTGCGGTCAAAAGCCTGATGACTTGGTGAGTGTACTCGTGATAGAGAGTGTTTTTAAGCTGTCTCGGGTCCTCAAGGTTGTGAACCCTTGCCAGCGGAATCTGGATTTCATGACTAATCCCGCTACTCACCCCAATTACTTTTTCAGGTAGTTGAGCAAGGCCCTGGAAGTCTGTGGTGCTAAGGAGAGATACTCTTGTTAGCTGTCTGGGGTAGAAGGAAAAAACAGATCCCACATCTGAATAGACCGTTTCCAGGTAGCGCAGAATTTCATGGCGGTGATGTCCCACCTTCTGGTCTTGAATCCAGACATGAAAATTCGCTGAGTAGTTTTCATCATAGCTGGACCGCAGGCGTACTGATTCCTTTGCCTGACGGTAGGTCTCAGTTTGCAAAGGAGAAAGCTTCTGAATTTTGGAGAGCTTCTCCAGGGACTCCGCCGCCTCTGCGTAAGATCGGCTCTTTACGGAAAGTCGAGCCAGTTCCGCAAGGGTTTCAGGATCCTCGGGCCATTGCAATAGAGATGCTCTGAGTTCATTGATGGCTATGGGATACTCTCCGAGGCGGGACCAGGCAAGAGCGATCCTACGTATGATGATCCTACGGCGCTCTTCACTGAGCCTTGATAAGACCAGGTGAAATACTTGAATAGCATCGTGGTATTGGTGGTTTTCAAGATAAGTATCAGCAAGGGCCAGGAGGATCTCCTGGTTTTGTGGGTCGGAGCGTAGAGCTTCTTCCAGCGAGCGCAGCGCTTCCTTGTAGTTTCCTGACCTTCGTTTGGATAAACCCAGGTGAAAATGATAGTGGGCAAGAATTGGAGCCATGGAGTCTGCTGAATGGACCGCCCTTAGCTCCGAAATCAGTCTGGACGCCAGTTCAAATTCTTCCTTTTCCATGAGAAGCAGGTAACTACTCTGGGCTTTCGATAAATTATTTTGTTCAGCCGGGAGAGGTGCTGGAGTGAGCAAGGTGAACGCCAGGAGGAGGCTAACCTGAAGCAGGTTTCTACATGGTTGGATTTTTTTACCTGCTGAAATCATTATGGAGTTGAAAACTTCGATTCTTAAAAGGGACTATCTTAAACCATCGAACAAATGAGTACGCGGAGTTTAGCCCTGGAGACCTTGTGGTTTTTTAGTTCCTTCTTAGGTATACAAATCTATCAATATTTTTCTATTTTTTGTATCATTACTGGATCAATTCCGCTCCAGTTCTGCGAAGGCATGATGCACGGCTGATATCTTTAAAAGTGCAGATTCGGATCGAATAAGACCATTTCAAGGCGGCTTAATGCGCTCCATGAGGGAGATATATAAGTATTTCCTCGTCGCCCTTGTGAGCCTGGGGGGGGTCTTCTTTCTATCCATTTCTCTTCTCAACGCCCTATTTCTGGATTTTTTGGTCGGATGGATTCGTGAAACCCACTATCCCGGCTATACGATTTCTTGCGACACCCTCAAAGGTGGTCTACTGGAAGGCTTCTACCTGGGTGGATTCAAAGTGGCATCCGATTCTTCCTCCAGGGAAGTTTTTGAGATCGGGAATCTCTACATCCGGGTAGATCTCAGTGACTTGCTCCAGCGCAAACTCACTATCAAGCAGGCGAGGCTTGGCCATGTAAGGGCGAGGATTCGTAACCTGGATGAGTTCTTTAAGAATTTAGGAGTTCTCTTCACGCAGGCTGAGTCTACAACTCCATCACTTGCCTACTTCAAATCCATGGAACTCTCTGAGGTCTATTTTTTTGATCTCAGGTTCCTTGAAACTCTCGATCTCTTCTTTTCCAAACAATGGCAGTGGATCACAGAAGAAGAATTTTCCATCAATAGGGACATCAGCTTCTATGGTGATTTAAAAATGCTCGGTTCTCAAATTCATGTCTCTGCCCGTGCCCTGGGCGAGCGGGTTGGGTCGGTCCGTGAGGAGCTCCCTATAACCCTTGAAATGATCCTGGACTCGAGCAATCTTGAAGGACAGATAGCCTTTCAGGGGAGAGGTTTATCCATGCGAAAACTCTTTGGAATGCGTGAGCTTCACTCAAAGGGCGCGGTGACTGTGGAGACAAGACTACTGTTTTCCAAAGATAAGATTAGAGCCGGCGGACACGCCTCTTCGGTGAGGGTTCCAGGTGGTTTAAACCTTTTCTACACCCTTCAGGGTGAAGGAAGGGCATTTTTCCAGAGGGTCCGATACCGGGGATTGGAGTTCAAGGACTTATACCTGAGGTCTTCCTGGTCCAACCAGGATTTTCGAATCGAGCATTTTCAAACCAATTTCCTTGGTTCTGTGTTCGAAGGTCTTTATGAATACACTCCCGCTCTACCCCACAAATACTCCCTGGAATCTTCGGGTATCGACATCGCCAAAATGATAGGAGAACTGGGTGTGGATCCTTCAAGCCTTGGCTTAAAGGGGAACTTTTCGATTCAACTGAATGGGGATTCAAGGGAAATTCGTTTTTCTCCACTGGTCGTAGAGGGTTTTGAAATTAAGGGATCTCCTGTTTTTTTACAGGACATTAACCTGGAATCCATTCCTCTTCAAAAACTGGGTCCTGATATGAAAGTCAGGTTTCTTTCAAATGGAGGATCTTATCGCGGAGGGTATGTAGATAAAGTACAGGGTGAAGTTGGTTTCTCCGGGGCAACTGTCAAAGTTCAATGCAATGGAGTACCCATTAACGAGGTTTATTTGCTCCACCAAAGAGCCAAAAAAATACCGCTTAAGGGACGTTTGAATTTAGAAGCTGACGCGATCCTCTCCTTTGATGGTTCCAGACCACAAGTCGTATCAAAAGGGCGTTTTTATGAACTTGAATTAGGAGAATTCCCCCTGGAATCCTTTAACTTTGAAACCAGGAGCATTGGTCTGCATACCACCCTTGAAGGTGTCCTCACTCTACCCCTGGGGGAGGGCGAGATTCTGGTTTCTGGAGATCTTGATCCGGAGAAAGGAGATCTGAACCTTGAAGGAAAGGGATTCGAGTTTGGATATTTTCGACATGGAATTTCTACCTTCCCCGTGAGCGGTAGAATGGATGGTAACTTGAAACTTGGTCTTTATCCTGAGTTTGAGGCGTCTGTTGAAGGAACTATTGCCCATTTGGATGCTTTTGGGATTCCATTTTCACAGACCACACTCAAGGGTTCCCTGGATAGAAAATCTTATGAAGCCTCCCTTCTCAAGGAGGGTTCAGAGGTAAAAATAAAAGGGGAATGGGAACTCAAGGACCCATTTCTCTCTTCCGTACAGACCCTCTCAGAACTTGTGCAGAAGAGGGGGAATTCTCACCTTTATTGGAAGGAAGAGAATATTTCCCTCTATCGTCCGATTTTCCCGAATTGGGCGAGAAAATTGGAGGGAGGCTCCTTTGAATTTGAGGGTTTGCATGAATCAAACGAATGGAATCTTAAGTTCACCAAACTTAGTTTACTAGGTTCAAAGGGTTCCAAACTTCATTTCAAGCCTTTTGAACTTCGTTTGGAGCCTGGTGACAGGATTTTTGCTCAGACAGTTGTTGAGCTAGATAGATTTCCTGATCCAAGAATTCGGCTTTTGGAAGCAGATTTTAGCGGGTCTTCGGCTTTGATAAAGTGGACTCAACAAACCCTGGAACTCTTCAAGGAATTTCTTCACCTTCCACTCCCCATTCCTATTCAGGCAAGAATTGCGGGAGAACTGGAGCTTAGTTCCATTTTTACAAAGCCCAGGGCAGCCCTTGGTGTAGAAATTACGGATCTGTCTGTAGATGTTGAGGGGGAAGGCGCTTACCTGGATGGTATCAGCGCAAAAATTATTACCGACAGTGAGGGAACCACCATTGAAAATGTGATTCTAAGAAAAGATGGAGGATCATTCAGAATAGAGGGCTTTTTACCCTATGCTCTACAGGATCCCTGGACTTTCACTCCTCTTGAAGGAAAGGAGATGGATTTAGAAATCAACCTCCCGCGTACCCCTATTTCGGTACTAAGAGAGTTTTTTCCCCAGATGGTGCAATCTGCCGCGGGGTCCTTTGAAGTGAATGCTCGACTCAGCGGTTTCTTTCCAATACCAAAATTCGAAGGAAAGACCGCTTTGGATATTGAAAATATGAAAATCCTGGTGGGGGGAAAAGAGGTTACGATCTCAAAAATTGTAGCCAGAGCTCTACTAAAAGGGGATGAGATCTTCTTTGAAAAGTTTAATGGCAGTTATGAAAACATTGATTTCTTTCTCACCGGCCAACTCTTTCCCAAGGATCAATTTCGATTCCTTCTCAAGGGAGAAGTCAGTGCTCATGAATTTTCCAATTCTTATTTGAAAATTAAGAAGCCAAGGATGAAAAACACCTACCTGACCGGTGCTCTTGGTCGAATTTCTGGATTTGGCACCCTCGGAATCGATGAGGGGATGGTTCTGTATGAACCTCTAATGGAAATGATCAAAGCTCCTTCGAGAAAGAAGAAAATACCTTATTTTGAAACATTCGATTTCGGCCTTAAGATTCAGCCGCAGCGAGACGTTCAATTTAGATCTGACTTCTTCCTCATGCATACCCGCCCAGATTTCACGTTGACCTTTAAACCTGACCATACCCTGATTGATGGCCATGTGGCGATTAAGGAAGGAAACTTGAGGCTAGGGAGGAATGATTTTCAGCTTGATCCCAGTTCCTTGATTCGATTTGTCCCTACCCAACAGAGAATTTTACTCGGCACCCATAACAAGGACTTCTCCATGCGGGGAAATTTATGGGACTCATCGGAATTCCAGTTTGGTTCTCTGGAGGACAAATTATCCCTGTTGTGGAATTCAGATCAGACCATTCACTCCGATGTACTTCGTATGGGGCTGGCTGAGGGTAGCGGTAAAAAGTTTGAGACCTATCTCAACTTAAGAGCCAGTGCAGAAGTTTCCCAGCGTAACGTTTTCCTGGGAATTCATGGACCGATGGGTACGATGAGTTATTCTCTGGATTCAGATGACGAGACCCTTACCCGAGATGACCTGGTGCGGTTACTCGCATCAAGGGGAGTCAGCCAACAGACCTTTGATCGTATATCCCGCAGTTCTCCTGACACGGCCGGTGAGGCAGCGCAAGGCCAGGACAGGGATCTCCTTTCCAAGCAGCTTTCAGCCCAATTGGAGGATCAAGTTTTAGCAAAGCCCTTTGAAAGTCTTATCCATGGATTATTTCAATTCGATGAAGTTCGATTGGAACCGGGTTTCCTCAGTTCCGGCAAAGGCATTCGGAGTTACCGTATGGGTACTCGACTCTCCGATGACCTTTCACTCAGTCATGAGAGTGAATTTGAGGGCGGAATTACGCGGCGGCAGACGAAGATCAGGCTAAAGCTTGATGATGACCTTGGGTTGATCTACCAGAGAAATTACAAGATTGATCGTGGTTTTGATTTAGAGAATTTCGAATCTGAAAGGGATGTGCAATTCGGATTCGAACGGCGATTTAGATTCTGACTTGAGCCGAGAACCGTTACTTAGGTAGGTGCTTGGGCACCCATGAGCGACACCTGTGGGTAGATCACTCCTCGAACGATGCTTTTGCATCGCCCTTCGTCGTGATTTACCCACATGCGCCACTCCTGAGAACCCAATCTCCCACCACGTAACGGCTCTCGACTCACAATTATTTTTCGATTCCTTTGATTCCTCTGTTTCCCTTGTTTCCCTTGTTTCCTGACTTCTTTGATTCCGCCTCCCCTTGTGGTGGTTCTCTGTTTCATTTTGAAATCAAAACTTTGGCACGTTGCTCTCATGTGTGAGCCTAACCCACCCAAAAGTGAAAGAGAGTTGTGATGACTGAAGAAGCGGCAGCCCAGATGGAAGAATCAAAGGAAACGGAAGATGTTCAGGAGGTGTCCGGACAAATCTCGGTAACCGCCGAGGATATGCTTCCCATTATTAAAAAATGGCTTTATAGCGAACACGATATTTTTCTCAGGGAGTTAGTCTCCAATGCAATGGATGCCGTCACAAAACACCAACATCTATGCTTTTCTGGAGAAGCACCCCAAAAGGATGTGGATTATAAGATTGAAATTGCGATCAACAAATCCGCAGGAACCATTCATGTGAAAGACAATGGGATTGGCATGACCTCGGAAGAGGTTAAGAAGTACATCACCCAACTGGCTTTTTCGGGGGCAACGGAATTTTTTGATAAATACCATGGTAAGGATGAGAGCAAGCAAATTATTGGTCATTTCGGATTAGGATTCTATTCGGCGTTTATGGTAGCCGAAAAGGTGGAGATCAAAACGCTAAGCTATACGGAAGGGGAGACCGGCGTACATTGGGTTTGCGACGGTTCCACTCAATACACCATCAAAGAAATTCCTGAACTCAAAGTACATGGTACCGAGATCATCCTTCATATCAATGACGACTCAAAAAACTTTCTGGAGGAGACCGAACTGAGGGAGGTTCTCAAGAGACATTCCGAATTCCTTCCAGTTCCTATTTTCTTAAACGGTACTCAGACGAATACTCAGAAGGCAATCTGGATGGAGCAGCCGACAACTCTGAAGGATGAGGATTATCAGACTTTTCAGGATCATATTTTTCCTTTTCATGAAAAGTCTCTTTTTCACCTCCACTTCAATATTGATACTCCTTTCCAGGTGAGGGGTATTCTTTATTTTCATAAGGTGAAGCAGTCTTTTGAGAGTTTCAAGGGTAGAATCAAACTCTTTTGTAATCGAGTGTTTGTATCCGATTCCATCGAGGATATCTTCCCTTCCTATTTGTTCATGCTTCAGGGAGTCATAGATTGCCCAGACGTCCCCCTTAATGTTTCTCGCTCAGCACTTCAGGGTGATCCTCGCATCAAGAAAATCGGCCAGCATATGGTTAAGAAAATTGCGGATAAGCTCAAGCAGATTTTTCGCAAGGACCGCGAGAAATACGACGAATACTGGGAAGACATCAATCCCTTTGTTAAATTTGGCCTGATGCAGGATGAGAAGTTCTATGAGCGCATGAATGAATTTCTGATTTTCAGATCCGCGAATGACGATAAATACAAAACATTTCAGCAATATCTAGAGGACAACAAAGAGAAGAATGAAAATACGATTTTCTATGCCACAGACGTAGAGGCTCAGGCTTCATTGCTGAATTTATTCAAGCAGGAGGGACGTGAGGTCCTCGTAATGGATGAGGTCATCGACTCTCATTTGATTCAGCACCTGGAGATCAAGAATCCTGAGTGGAAATTTGCACGAATTGATTCTGACCTTCATGAGGGGATGGTGGATAAGGAAAAGGAGTCAACACTTGTTGATCAGGACAACAAAACTCGTGAACAGACCATCAAGGAAGTTTTTGATCGAGCTTTAGGCAACGACAAAATAACCGTTCGGGTGGAACACCTCAAGACGGCGGAAGTATCGGGAATGGTTCTTCTCTCAGAGCATGTGAGAAGATTTCGCGAAATTTCCTCCGCAGCGATGCAGCAAATGCCCGATCTCATGGAGGAACACACTCTCGTGGTGAACGCACAGCACCCCGTAGTGCAAAAGGTCTATGAGTTAGAGCAAGAAAAGAAGGACAAACAGGTAGAGCTCCTATGTCAGCATGTACATGATTTGGCCCAATTATCAAATAAGAACTTCGACCCTAAAAAACTCAACGAGTTCATCCAGCGGTCTAATGAAATTTTAGGAATCCTCTGATATAATCCACACCACATTCCCTGATAGCTCAGTTGGTAGAGCAGTCGACTGTTAATCGACGTGTCGTAGGTTCGAGTCCTACTCGGGGAGCTTCAAAAGGCATCGCTTCTGCGGTGCCTTTTTTAACTTCAAACAAGAGTAGTCGTTTTCGACTTCGGGGAGCTTCAAAAGGCATCGCTTCTGCGGTGCCTTTTTTAACTTCAAACAAGAGTAGTCGTTTTCGACTTCGGGGAGCTTCAAAAGGCATCGCTTCTGCGGTGCCTTTTTTAACTTCAAACAAGAGTAGTCGTTTTCGACTTCGGGGAGCTTCAAAAGGCATCGCTTCTGCGGTGCCTTTTTTAACTTCAAACAAG
>Ga0257122_1000418_pt1 | contig 39134 bp, 37 predicted proteins | sample SI106_120metaG_FD_190146 | JGI IMG/M metagenome (GOLD analysis project Ga0257122, IMG submission 190146) | Marine microbial communities from Saanich Inlet, British Columbia, Canada - SI106_120 | ecosystem: Environmental > Aquatic > Marine > Inlet | place: Canada: British Columbia | collected... | reverse complement strand
TAACATTGGTTCCGCCAGTAAATGTGGCATTAACTAAGATGCTTTCTGTATTATAGCTGTTTGAATCTGGAGAAGTAATAGAAACTTCTGCGTTTCCTACTCCTGATACAAACATAGCACCTAGAATTAGAAAAATGGTTACAATTAATCCATTTAAAATTCGTTTATTATTCATTATCTTTCCACCCCATAGGTTGTTTATTTTAATAATATGTAATTAAATTACAATCATAAAAGTCGAATTTAGATATATAAATGTTTCTGATATTCATTCACATATTGACTCCTAACTAGGAGTATATAACTCTTTTAAATACTAAAATTTTATTTTTTGCCCTTTTCTAAGAAATAAAGGTCCATGAACATAGTAGATATAGACAAGATTAAAGGGCCAATTATAATTCCTAGAAATCCGAATAATTCTATCCCTCCAAGAACACCTAATAACACCAATGCTGGATGGATCTTTGCCCTACTCCCAATAATGCTGGGCCTAATCAGATTATCAATTGTACTAATAATGAGCATACCATAAAACAATATTCCCAATCCATTGAAAGTTTCTCCAATAGCTAACATATACACTGCTGAAGGTAGCCATACTAATGCTGCCCCCACAAAAGGAAGAATGGCCACAACAATAGTCACTAGTCCCCATAAAATAGGAGATTCAACTCCAAATATCCAAAACCCTAATGCAGCAACTGCTCCTTGAACAAATGCAGTTACAATCATCCCATAGATTGATGCATAAATCACATTACTAAATTTATTAGATAATTCTCTTTTCTGTTTGGCTCTTAAAGGAATATGACTTTTAATTTTTTCAGTAATTCCTTTACCTTCCATAAACAAAAAGAACATTAAAAATAACATCACAAATAAACTCAAAATCTTTTGAGGCAAAGCCAATACAAATTGAGAAGTATTTCTTGCCAAAGAAAGAGATAATTTATTCATATTTTCTTTTATATATTTATTTAGATTAATATCTCCTTCATAATGGTCTGAAATTTTATCTTCAAAGCCACTCAAATCCATATTTTTGGTTTTATGAAAAAAAGTAACTGATTCACCTAATAATGCATTAGCTGCGAATAGTATTGGAATAATGATTATAATCACTACTAATACTGTAGTAACTAATGAACTTAATTTTTTATTTTTTAATTTTCTTTTAATACCTTTATAGACTGGATAAAATATATATGCCAATAAGGTTGCACCCACCATAGTCACGATATAGGATTTAACTAAATATATAGATAACAATACCATTCCTATCAAACTACTCAAAAAAAAGAATTTAGAGTAATTTTCAATAATTTCCTTGGCCATGCGTTTATAAAGCACTCAAGAGCTTATAAAGGTTATTATAGTGCGTTCTAAGAGTCGTTTAGTTAGTTTTTTATAGGTTCTAAAACATATTTTGTTTATGGAAAAATATACAACAGTTGTAGGATTTTATGAAGACATATCAATTCAGGGAAAAATAATTCGAGCGAAAATTGATACTGGTGCAAGTACTAGTAGCATAAGTGCAGTTTTAGCAAATAGTTTAGAAACAGGGCCAGTAGTAAAAAGAACAACAGTAGTCAATTCCCATGGTAGTGCAGTTAGACCAGTGATTAAATTAGAGGTAGAAATTGCAGGTAAAAAGATAACTGCCAGTTTTAATATTGCGATAAGACAGCACCTGAGATATCCCATCTTAATCGGAAAAAACATACTTCGAAAAGGTTTTATAGTGGATCCTAAAAAAAGATTAAAAAAATCTAAGGAAAACACTATAAGAAATACAGAAGAATTAAACAATTCTATTTAAGGATTTAACATGAAATTATGCGTTATTAGTTTGGGAGGAGTAACTAGCAAGAATATTGCTCATGAAGCTAAAAATTATTTTGATGAAGTAGTAGAACTTAATCTAAAAAATATAGAACTTTGTTTAGACGATAAGGGATTTAAAATTAAAGATGATGTTGGAGATTTAAAAGAATTTGATTGCATTTATGTTAGGGGAAGTCACAAATATGCATTATTGCAAAGAGCATTGACAAGAGCACTTTACAAAAAAGTTTACATGCCAATAAAACCTAATGCATTTACATTAGGACATAACAAATTATTAGGATCATTAGAACTTCAACAAAAAGGAGTAAGTATTCCTACTAGTTATTTTGTAATGAATTCAAAACAAGCAAAGGCACTTTTAGGAGAAATAAACTTTCCAATAATTATCAAAATACCTGAAGGGACACAAGGAAAAGGGGTAATGTTTGCTGATTCTGAAAGTTCTGCTAAGTCTATGATAGACGCCTTAGACGTTTTTAATCAACCATATATCATCCAAGAGTATATTGAAACTGGGGATGTAAAGAGCGAAGATCTAAGAGTAATTGTAGCTGGAGGAAAAGTTGTAGGTGCAATGAAGAGAGTATCAAAATCCACAGACGTTAGAGCAAACATACATGCAGATGGAACAGGGATGGCCGTTGAATTAACACCAGATTTAGAAAAAATGTCTGTCAAAGCTGCAAGGGCATTAGGCGTGGATATTGCAGGAGTAGATATTCTAAGTGGAAGAAAGTCTTCAGTAATTGAAGTTAATTTAAGTCCAGGGTTAAAAGGAATTATGAAGTATACAGGGAAAAATATTGCAAGAGATGTTGCAAAAGCATTATTCGATGAAACTAAGGTTTTTCAAAAGAAAAAGCAAGAAAAAGGATTAATAAAAAAAGTTTCAGATGAAAATGGATTTGATGAACATTATGTAGAATCACATATTGGAAGGGGAATGTTAACACTTCCAAAATTTGTTACTAAAGCTACAGGATTTGTAAATGGAGACGAATTGATAATTAATTCTAAAAAAGGTGAAGTAAGGATAACTAAACACCATATTTCTAAAGATGATGATTAAAGTTTTAAGAATTTAGGTAAATCTTTAACACTCTTTAATATTTTATGGGGATTTTCAGTTTTTAATTTATTATAATCTTGTAATCCACTAGTTACCCCTATGGATTTTACCTTGGCTTTTCTAGCTGCAATAATGTCGTAAACAGTATCTCCCACCATATAGTCTGCTTTTTGTTTCAGCAACTTCTCAGCTTTGATTATCTCATCTGGTGCAGGTTTGGGTTTCAAAATATGGTTATTTCCGACAATCGTATCAAAGAATTTTGGATCTAGTTGAGTTGATTTCATTAAAAGTTGAATATGCTCCTCTGAACAGTTAGTGACTAACGCAACATTGTAATGTTTTTTTATTTTCCTTAACGCACCAATTACCCCCCTGATCCTTGTAGCATATTTTTTAGAAGTTTGTTCTAAATATTTTAACTGCAATACTTGTATTTCTTCAATTTCTTTAGGGGTTATTTTAGGAATTAACTCTTTTAGATAGACTTTAGAAGATAAACCAAATTTGCTTAGAAGTTGTTGATTTGTAATAAATGAATAACCTACTTTTTTTAATGCCTTCTTGTATGCAACTATGTGTGCCTTGTTACTATGAATTAAAGTGTTGTCCAAATCAAAACAAATCAATCCTTTTTTATCATCTCTCATAAATAATTTTTAAACTAAACCTATATAAATGTAATACTTTTAATTTAATTAGGTGTATTAAGTGGTTTTAGAATCTTTAACAAGTCCAAAAAATATTGAATCGAAACCCTGGGATTTATTTTTCTTAGGTGCAATTTATGCAGCTATGGGTGTATTTTTATCTTTGTGGGTTTTTGAAGAACAGGCAACAATTGTGATGGTATTGCTTACTGTAATTGCATGTGTTCCTTTAATGTACAATACAATCAGATATGAAGAGAAGAAAGACATAAATTTAGAGCCCCATAAAAGTTTTTTGAAAGAACACTCCAGAGTATTAACTGCATTTATGTTTTTATTTTTGGGATTTGTATTGGCATTTTCTATGGCATATTTACTTTTGCCTGCAGACATTACCCAAGGATTATTTTCTTCACAAACACACACTATTAATGAGATAAATGCAGGTGCAACAGGAAACGATATTGTTTCTGGCGAAGCATATTCTGAAGGATTATTATTAAAAATATTCAGTAATAATCTTAAGGTTATGTTATTCTGTGTATTCTTTAGTTTCTTTTATGGTGCGGGGGCTATTTTTATTTTAACGTGGAATGCAACAGTAATTAGTGCAGCTATGGGAAATTTTGTTAGAACCCATATTGGAGCATATGCTAGCGATATTGGGATGGCTAGTATTGGAAGTTATTTTCAAGTTTATTCTTTAGCTGTATGGAGATATTTCATTCATGGAGTTCCAGAAATAATGGCATACATTATAGGTGGTCTAGCCGGAGGCCTAATCAGTGTAGCTGTGATTAATCATGATTTTGCAACTAAATCCTTTGGAAGAGTTATGAAAGATGCACTAAATTTAATACTCCTAGGAGTAATAGTTCTCTTTATTGCAGGAATCATAGAGGTCTATGTTACTCCCGCTGTTGCCGTTTTTTAACTCATTTATATAGACATTAACCTTTTAAATATAAATTAGCTTGAGAGCTTATGAGTTTAACAGTATTTATTTGCGCTCTTATTGGGGCATTTGTAACCTACAGGGCAACTCCCTGGTTAGCCAGATATCTTACTAGAATAGATCTTGTTGTAAAAGATCAAAATAAAAAACATAAACCATTAATTCCTATTTCTGGGGGATTGGCAGTTTTTAGTGGATTTTTTATTGGATCAATGGTCTTTTTGTTTTTGAGAACATTTTTAGATACAGGTGCAAATTATCAACTAAATCTAGACAATAATTCATTAGTGTTCTTATTCGCAGGACTAATCTCAATATTCATAGCTACATTAATTGGATTCTTAGATGATTTAATTATTAATAGTTCAAAGGAAAAATCAACAGGACTAAAACAATGGCAAAAGCCTATGTTGACTTTAGTTGCAGCAGTTCCATTAATGGTGGTTAATGCAGGTACTTCTGTTATGAGCCTACCAATAATTGGAGAAGTTAACTGGGGCATGTTATATCCCTTATTGTTAGTTCCAATTGGATTTGTAGGCGCTGCAAATATGGTAAATATGCTTGCAGGATTTAATGGATTGGAAACAGGGATGGGAATAGTTTATTTTTTCTCATTAGGATTATATTCATATGTTCATGGAAGTTATATTGCAACTTTGATTGCATTAATGGCGTTTGCATCTCTTTGTGCATTTTGGATGTTCAATAAATATCCTGCTAAAATTCTACCTGGAGATTCACTAACTTATTTTTTAGGAGGAACTTTAGCAGTTGTTGCAATCTTAGGAAATATTGAACGTGCAGCACTAATTATCTCAATTCCTTTCTTTATTGAATTTATCTTAAAGGCAAAGGCAAACTTTAATGCAGACACTTACGGAGTTTATGTTAATGGAAAAATAAGATCCAAATACGAGGAGATCTATTCTATACCTCACCTCCTAACTAAAACTGGAAATTTTACTGAAAAACAAATTGTTTATACTATGATCGCGATGCAGTTTTTCTTTTCAGCACTAATTTGGATAATATAAAATGGTTAAAAATAATAAATTTTTGAAAGATAATTTGTACTTGTTGGTAGGTACTGGCTTTTTGAGTGTTTCTGGTTTTTTCTTTCATTTTTTTATGGGGCGTAGCTTAGGGCCTGAAGATTATGGGGTTCTTGCATCTGTAATGGCAGTTATGGCCTTGATCGGAATATTTATTTCTACATTACAATTAAGCATATCTAAGTTTGTTGCATCTTTTAAGATTAAGAAAAAAATTGAAGAATTGAATTATTTATTTTCTGCAACATTTAAAAAGTTAAATAAATTATTTTTTATTTTATGGTTATTATTTTTAGGCGTTAATATTTTTCTTTCAAGTTTTTTAGAGATAAATTATTGGTTTTTATTCATGGCTTCTTTCGTTTTGCTAATTACTCCTTCCATAGCTATAACTAGGGGATTTATGCAAGGTTTACAAAATTTTAGGATTTATGGTATCTGTTTAAGTATAGAGGGATTTTTTAAACTATTTTTAGGAATTGGTTTAGTTCTTTTAGGATTTGGTGTTGGAGGGGTGATTGCTGCTATAGTGTTATCTTATTTTATTGCAGTTGTATATGCTATAAAAATGGTTAAGAAATCCGTGGGGTCTTCTCTGAAAAAATTTGAGTCTCAAGAAATTTATCATTATACTCTTCCTGTCTTTTTTACCGTTTTATTTTTCACAGCTTTTTATTCATTTGATTTATTATTGGTAAAACATTTTTTCCCAGCAGTTGATGCAGGAAACTATGCAGTTGTTAGTTTATTAGGTAAAATAATCTTTTTTGCATCATTTTCAATAATTCAGGTTATGTACCCTAAGGTAGTTGAATTGTCTGAAAATGGTGGAAGACATAAAGATGTACTTTTGAAATCATTTTTAGTTACTTTGGCATTTTCTTTACCCTTATTGACAGTTTATTATTTCTTTGGAGGGTTAGTGGTTAATCTCTTGTTTGGTAGTCAATATCTGGGCGTTGTAAATTTAATTGCCCCCTATGGGCTTTTTATGTTGTTTGTTTCATTGTCTAAAATGTTTTCACTCTATCTTCTTTCGTTTAAGAAATATTTATTTCTTTATCTTTTTGGTTTTTTTCTTATATTAGAAATTGTTCTTCTTAGTTTATTTCATGCTTCGTTGACTCAGGTGGTAAATATCCTTTTAAGTTTAGGATTTCTATTTACTTCATTAATGGGTTATTTGGTTGTGAGGTTTAAAGAATGAAAAAATTATCTGTAGTAGTTCCAATGTATAATGAAACTAATATTTATTCTAATATGCAAGAAATGATTAAAAGTTTAGATAAAAATTTTAAAAATTATGAAATAATCTTGGTGGATGATGGAAGTACTAATGATTGTTTTAAACAAGCTAAAAAAATCAAATCTAAAAAATTAAAAGTTGTAGGATATAAAACTAATAAAGGTAAGGGCAATGCTTTGAAATATGGTTATAACTTTGTCAATGGAGACTATGTTACATTTATTGATGCAGATTTAGATTTACATCCTGATCAGATAAAAGGTTTTTTTGACTATCTTGATGGTGCAGATGCAGTAATTGGATCTAAAAGACATAAGCTTTCCCGAGTTCATTATCCTGGGTATAGGCGAGTTTTAAGTTGGTTTTATCAGAAATTTATATTTTTATTATTTGGTTTAAATTTAAGAGATACTCAATCAGGCATAAAATTATTCAAAAAGGAATTATTGGATATAGTCCTTCCAAAAGTTTTAGTTAAAAAATATGCATTTGATCTTGAATTATTGGTTAATGCTAAAAAAGAAGGATTTAAAGTAAATGAAGCGCCAATTAAATTAGATTATAAATTCAGTGGCACCGGAATAAATTTAAAACAAATTTATTATATGTTGTTGGATACGTTAGCAATATTTTATAGGTTAAGGATACTAAAACACTATGATAAAAAATAAGCCGTTGATTTCGATTATTATTCCCGTAAAGAAAATTAATGATTATATCTATGAAAATGTAGAACATTCTTTAAAAATGGAATATAAGAATTTTGAGATTATCATACTTCCAGATAATGCTTCTAATGTTAAGTTTAAGAAAACTAAAATAATTCCTTCTGGAAATGTTAAACCCGGTGAAAAAAGGAATTTGGGGGTTAAACATGCTAAAGGGGAAATAATTGCATTTATTGATGATGATGCCTATCCTAGAAAAGATTGGTTAACTAATGCGATTAAAGGATTTAAAGATAAATCTATTGCGGCGATAGGCGGTCCAGGAGTTACACCTCCAAAAGATAGTCTTTCACAAAAAATATCTGGAGCAATATACGAATACGGTTCTTTGAATTATAATTACCGTTATACTTCTGGTAAGAAACAAGAAATTGATGATTTTCCTAGTTGTAATTTATTAATTAGAAAAAAAGATTTTTTAGCAATTAATGGATTTGATGGAAATTATTGGCCAGGAGAAGATACTAAACTATGTCAAGATTTAGTTGATAACAGTAGAAAGATAGTTTACACTCCAAATGTTTTAGTTTATCACCATAGAAGAAAAATGATTAAACCCCATTTAAAACAAGCATTCAACTATGGATTTTATAGGGCATTATTTGTTAAAAAATTTGGAGGAAATTCGTTGAAGTTAACTTATTTTCTTCCGTCTTTTTTGCTAATTTATTTATTATTTGGAATTCTAGTATCTTCTTTTAGCTCTTATTTTGCTAATTTTTTCATTAAAACTTTAGGAATCTATGGATTGTATTTAGTTATCAGTGCTAGAAAAATAAGAGACTTAAGGATATTTTTTGGATATATTTTTGGAAGCATTATTACACATACTGCATATGGTTTTGGATTTATTAAGGGCCTTTTTAAACTTCAATAGTGCCTTTTTTGTAACAAAAACTTTAAAATGCCTCTTTTGAATAATATGGTTATTAGTTAATTAAGATGATACCTGAAATTACTATTAGAGACGGATTATTTGAAGAACTTAGAGATTATTCTGGGGTCGTACATCTTGTTTTAGTTGGAACTAAGCCAGATTTAATTAAACAAGCCCCATTAATTATTAGTCTTAGAAATTCTAGAGAAAAGGTTTATGTGGTTCATTCTGGTCAACACAATACTTGGAATCTTTCAAAAGGAATCGAAGAAGAGTTTGGAATTAATCCAGATATTAATCTTAATGTTTCTGGAAAATTATATGAACAACAATCTCAAATTGTTGGAAGATTTGGAATTGTTTTAGATAAAATGAAAAAATTTACTAAAAAAATTGTTCCGTACACTTATGGGGACACTACTACTGCCCTTTCTGCAGGAATTGCATCTTTTGCACATAGAATTGGAGTTGCGCACGTTGAAGCAGGTTTAAGAACTATGACCCCTCCAAGATCCGTTTTTGATATCTTATTAAAAAATAAAGATATTGAAAGCTATTTTGCTATTTCCCAAGAACAAGATTTATGGAAGCAAGGATCGTATGAACCTTATCCTGAACAATTTGATACGCGTGCAGCTGCACCTTCTGCGGGAGTGCACCTTACGCCCCATGTATTAAATAAAGAACACTTGATTGAAGAAGGATACCATAAAAATAGAATTATTAATGTGGGAAATCCTGTTGTAGATGCATTAGCTTGGGCAAAATCTCGAGTTAAAGCTAGTACTATTTTTGAACAATATCCTGCATTGGAAGAAGGAAATTTTATTCGTTATTGTATCCATCGAAGAGAAAATGTTACTTCTGCACATAGATTCAAAGTTCTTTTTAAATCTATGGAGAATTTAATTGAAGAAGGAAGAAATATTTTATTTATCTCTTTAGGGGGAACTGAAATGGCATTAAAAACATTTAATCTTAAATCTAAGGTAGAAAATTTGGCAAAAGACCATAAAAATTTTGTTTATTCTCCTGTTTGGCCAAAATATGTCGATGTTATCGCGGCATTAGATAAATGCAGTGTTGTTGCCTCTGATTCAGGAAGTATGCAAGAAGAAACAAATACCTTGGGTATTCCGGGTGTAGTGTTAAGATTTAATACTGATCGCCCAGAATCAATTTTTACTGGTGCAAATATTATTGCACCCCCAATTAAAGCAGAAATTGTGACTAAGATTGTTAGAGAAGTTCATGAGAATGATACATTGAGAAAAGAAATGAAAAGCTCTCCTAAAAATTATGGCACCAATGTTAGTCAAAAAATTGTTGAAGCCATTAAACAATTAGAAAACAGAGGATCTCTTTTCCATCTTTTAGAACACGATTATCTCGGATATTCTAAAGAAGATTATTGGGAAAAAGGTGAAGCTGAATGGTGATTAAACGACCTAAATTTTCTATTGTTATTACTTTATTAAAAATTAATCATTATGTTCGCGAATCCATTGAACATATTCTTAAACAAACTTTTCAAGATTTTGAAATAATTGTTGTTTCTTGTCAAGAGGAAACTGAAAACTTCCCAAAAACTAGAATTATTAATGCTGGAAGATTGAGTCCTGCAATGGGAAGAAATTTAGGGGTTAAGGAATCTAGGGGAGAAATAATTGCGTTTATTGATGATGATGCTTTTCCTGAAAAAGATTGGTTAGAAAAAACACTCCACTACTTTAAAGATTCTGAATTTTCTGCAGTTGCCGGTCCTGGCTTAATGCCCCCTAAGAGTACATTTAAACAAAAACTTTCAGGATTAGTTTATGAGTTAAGTGCTGGAAAAACATATTATAGGTACCGTAAGGGGAAAAAACAAGAAGTAGATGATTATCCTACTTGTAATCTCCTTGTTAAAAAATCTGATTTTCTCGCTGCTGGAGGATTTGCTGAAAGATATTGGGGAGGGGAAGATACTCAGTTTTGTCACGCATTAACTCATGTATTAAATAAAAAAATAATTTATGATCCTAGCGTTGTTGTTTATCACCATAGGAGAGAAAATATTAAAGGTCATCTTAAACAAACTTATTTTTGGGGAATGTGGAGAGGCTTTTTTTCTAAGATTTATCCAGAAACTTCAAGAAAAATTACTTATTTTGTTCCTTCGTTGTTTTTTTTAGGTGTTATTTTCGGAGGAATTTTAAGTTTTTTCAATCCTTTGATTAAGAATTTATATTTTGGAGTTTTATCTTTGTATTTTATTTATATGCTGATTTTGGGCCTTAAAACAAAAAGCTTAGTTTATTATCTTCCATTTATTTTTTTATCAATTTTCACTCAATTTGCATATGGCTTAGGATTTATGAAGGGATTTTTATTTGGTGAACCTATCAAAAGAACTTTAAATCCGCGTTCTGTTAAAATTAAAAATGAAAAAATTAAAAATTAGTATAGTGCTACCTACTTACAATAATGCAAGAACCATTAAGCAATGTTTAGATGGAATCTTTAATCAAAAATATCCTTCTAATTTATATGAAGTTTTGATTGTTGATGGAGGAAGTAATGATAATACTCTTGATATTTGTAAAAAATATCCTGTTAAAATTTTAAAGAATAAATGGAAAGTAGAAGAAAAAGGAAGAGTGGTCGGAATCAATGCTGCAAAAGGAGAAATTATCGGATTTATTGATGCGGACAATATAATTTATGATAACCAATTTTTTAATAAAATTTTAATTCCTTTTGAAGATAAAGAAATTTCGGGAGTAGATACACTTTATTATGACTATAAGAAAAAAGATAATTGGATTACACGATATTGCGCCTTGTTAAGTGGTGATGATCCTTATTCTATTTATCTCGGTTTGAATGACAGATTCTGTTTTTTTAATGGTAAATGGACAGGTATGAAGAATAAGACCATGGATAAGGGAAAATATCTCAAGGTTAAAGTATTTAGCGGAGAGGTGCCTACAATGGGCTCTAATGGTTTTTTTGTTAGAAAAAATCTATTTAAGTTTGTATCTTATGATCCATTTATCCATACTGATTTTGTAAATGAATTGGTTGAAAAAGGATATGATACGTTTGGAAAGGCAAAAGTTGGATTAAAACACGATTTAACTAATTTTGGTGATTTTTTTAAAAAAAAAATTAGAAGAGTAAAAAGAAGAATGAAAGGCGAGATTAAACTTAAATATAATTACGAGGTTTCAATGTTGAAACTTTTAGGAGTAAGTATCTTATTTGCAACATTTATAGTTCCTATTTTTGATGCAATTAGAGGTTTTCTAAGAAAAAAAGATAGTGCCTGGATTATTCACCCATTTGCCTGTTTTGGTGTTTTTTTAATTTATGCCTCATATACTTTATCCTATAAAATAATTGGAAGGTGGTTTAATTGAAAAAATTTGAAGATTATTCGGAAGAACATATTAATTTCCATGAACCTGGAATAGTTCCACAGTTAATTAAAAAGGGAATTTATATTTCAAAAAAAAATAAAAAGAAAATTTCCTTTGTGGATCTTGGTTGTGGAGACGCCAATGTATTAACCCAAATAGTTAAACTAGGACTGCTGAATATAGGCGAAGTATTGGGTATCGAACCTTCAGCCATAAGGATAAAAAGAACTAAAGAAGAAGTAAAAATTATGGGTGGGTTTGCTGAAAAAGTTCCCTGTAAAAATAATTCTTTGGATATGTTGATGTCGAGTCAAGTTATTGAACATGTTGAAGATGATGGACCTATGCTTGATGAAGTTAGAAGGGTTTTGAAGAAAGATGGAATTTTTTATGTTTCTTCTGTTGTAAAGAAACCCTGGGGATTTTGGATATATTGGAAAGAGGGGGGATTTGTTAGTGATCCTACACATTATAGGGAATACAAATCACAAGAAGAATTTGAAAATCTTATTAAAAATAGAGGATTTGAAGTTATAGGTAGAAATATTGAACTATTTAAACATCCAATCGTTGATTTGTTTATTAGACTGCTAATAAAACTTAAATTTGTTAAACCTGCCAATTTTGTTAAAATCTATGAAAATCATAAATGGTTATTTTGGATAAGAAATATTTTTAGGTTGCCCATGGTCGGATTTTATAATGTGGAAGTACTAGCTAAAAAACGTTAATTAAAAATTTCTGAAGATTTATTAAATTGGTAAATAATTAATACTGGTTGATTGTTTTCTGCATTGTAAGATTTTATGGGTATTAATTCTCCCGGATGTCTCTGCGGATAATCATATGCCCATCTTGGTGTAAATACTGGCTCAAAGATATGGATTACCAAGTAATCTGCACCTATTTTTTTTATTTTTTCTCTAAATGCATTTTCTGTTTTAGTAAAACATTCTTCTGATTCTATCAATTTTCCATATAAATCATAACATTTAGGGAGAGGATTATCTTGAGAATGGAGATCATAACTCATTCTTTCAGAATAATATTGATTTTGAACTATTGAAGAAATAATTATTCTTGAGTCTTCAGGAGTATTTTCTTTTAGCCAGAGTCCTGCTAATTTTTCTTCTTGATATGATCCAATCTTAGACATTGTAAGGTTGTGTCCATGAGATATTTGTTGGTTTGCACCCCCAATGACCAACACTAATAAAATTACTAACCCTAAGTATCTGTTGTATTTTTTTGCATAATTTGATATTGTTAAAATTCCTTTTGAAGTTAATAGAAATAATGGGGGCATTAGCATTAATAACCATCTGTCATTTGCAGCTCTTAAAATAAATATATAAAATATTAAATTGATTATTCCTAAAAGAAATACAAAAAGATCGGAATTTAAACTTTTTTCTTTCTTTTTTATTATTAAATCAAATCCAATAAATAATTTGTATAATGTGAGTAACCCTATGATCAAACAAATAAACCATATTGGCTCCATTAGAGAGGGTATTATTGAGAGAATGGTTTTGAAGGATTCTGCTATTGGGGTTTTAATTGAAACTGCAGTATCTCCAAAATAAAATCTAAATGCTGCAAATTTGTTAATTATGAAATAAATTAGATATGGAGAAAATGTGAGTAACCCTACTCCTGCACCTTTCCAAATTATTTTATCTTTAAATATTGAGAATCCTCTTGTTATCAGAAGATATAGTAAAATGCTAACTAAAACTAAGGCAAGTGGAAATCTAATGGCAAAGGCCATTATTCCAAAGATAATTGAAAGATACAATCCATAATTTTTCTTTTCTTTAATATATTTTGACCAGAAAAAATAAATTGAAAGTAGTCCAAAAAACATTGCGGGTATGTCTGTTAAAAATCTGTATGTGTAAAAATGATGAACCCAATAAACAGATAACATCAATGAGGAAATGATTCCAGTCTTTTGATTATAAAGGTCTTTTCCTATTTTATACATTAAAAATATGCTTGATATGCTTGGAACTAATAATGTTAAAAATTTAATTGTGGGCTCTCCTAATTTAACTGCAAAAGTAAATGACCAAATTATTGGCATAAGTAATGGCCTCATTCCTGTAAAGTGTGCCCACCATTCAGGTCTTTCGTTTCCAGAAAATAATTCTTTTGCTATTGAAAGATAATCTCCTTCATCCCACCAAACTGCTTGATCTAATGTTTTGAAAAAATAGAATAATTTATAGAGAATAATAATTGAAAAAAATCCATAAAGAAAAATTTTTTCTTTATTTTTCAAAATAGGTTCAATTTTTGATCTTATTTGTTTCTTTCTTTTTTCTAAAGCACTTTTTTCTGTCGAATTCATATTTTAATTCACAATCTTTGTTTTAAAAGGATTTTGGGTTATTTTTATCAGTTTTATATATGTTTTCTAGGTTTTTTGTTATTTGTTCCCATGTTCTTTCCTTTATTGCCTTTTTTCCAGCAGAGGATAACTTTTTCCAGGTTTTTTGAGATAATGCATTTTTTATTGCTAATGTTAACTGATCAGAATCGTTTATTTGAAATAGGAGACCATTTTTATTATGTTTTATTAATTCTTTTCCTCCCTGGGTATTTGAACTAATACAAACTAATCCTGCAGCCATTGCTTCAGTTAATGCTAAGGGGATGCCTTCTCTTTTGCTTGGAAGAATAAAAATTGAATTCTTTTTTAATTCTTTTATTTCTTCTTTTTGATCATATGGTTGGCCGATAATATTAATGTTTTTTAATTGTGATTTGATTTTGTATCCATTTTCAATTGGCCCATAAATTGTAAACTTTACTTGAGGAAGTTCTTTTGCAGATTTTAGAATTGTCTCTAAATTTTTTATTGGGGCAATTCTCCCCATAAAAATTGCATTTTTATTTGGCTTAACTTTGATTTTTAAAAATTCTTTCGGGAATCCATTAGGAATTAAAATTGTTTTGGATTTTTTTAATCCTAATTTTTTTAAAATTGGCATTTCCCATTTAGAAATTGGGAATACCTTAGTATATGAATTTAAAACTTTTTTGGAGTATAAGCTATCATATAGATTTACTGCAAATTGAAGTAATGGATTCCTTAATCCTTTTTCTAGAAATGGGGCATGGGTTGTTAGATAGCAAGGGATTTTTAATTTTTTAGCTATCTTTGGAACTTTTTGAGTATAGGTATGACGATATGCATGGGCATGAATAAGGTCGGGCTTTAAGGCAATTAACTCTTTTTTAAACTTCCACTGGTAGGCATTTTGACTTAATTTGTAAGTTATTGGAAATCTATGATATGTTATTCCTTTCACTTTTTCTTGGCGTTTAGAAGTCTTAGAAGTGCCCTTGATCAAATTATTTGAGAATATATGTATTTCATGGCCCCTTTTCTTCAGTTCATTAGCTACGTGATATACTGAGTTCCATACTCCACATTTGGAGGGATGGCTAAATTCACAGATAAATGCTATTTTCATAAAAATTAATTAGAATCTATTTATTTAAGGATTATGATTAGATAAATGTCTTAAATGCGTAATACATATCTGAGAATAAATTGCCAGTTTTTATATCTCTTACGAGTCTTCTAATTAAATAACTTGGTCTAAAATAATATTTTTTATAGAATTTTTCATAATATTCTTGCATAACATCCCAATCTAAATTATCATGATCATATACTTTTGAAGGCGTGTGAAAATTATAGGCTGACCACTCCTGTGATTTTATTCTTCCCTTCGCTTGAAGTTCTGCATATAATGCAGTTCCTGGAAATGGTGTAGCTAGTGTTACTTTCGCATAATCCAACTTTAGTTGAGTAGCTAGTTTGATTGTTTCTTCCATTGTTTCGACGGTTTCCCCTGGAAGTCCAAACATAAAAAATCCCACAGTTTCAATACCTGCCTCATTTGCCCACTTAATTGCATTATGTGCTTCTTTAATGTTTAAACCCTTATGGATTTTATCTAATATTTTTTGACTGCCAGACTCCAATCCATAACCCACACCATAACAGCCAGCAGCTTTTAATTTTTTATATAGTTCTGGTTCAACACTATCAATTCTTATTCCACAATCTAATTTCCAAGAAATTTTTAACCCTCTTTTAATAATTAAGTCACAAATATCTTTTGCACGATCTAGATCTGTAGTGAACATGTCATCATAAACATGTACTTCATTGAATCCACATTTTTTCATGTATTCTAATTCATCAACAACCCTTTTTGCACTTTTTCCGCTCCATTTTCTTCCGAAAACACTTTTATTACAATATGTGCATCCTGCAAGACAGCCTCTGCTAGTTTCCATACTGCCCACTGGATTCTTTTTTGTCATGATTTTTGGCATAGTATATTTTTTCACAGGTAATAGGTTCCATGCAGGCAATGGCAAATCATCCATATTTTCTACCCCTCTCCCTCTTGGAGTTTTGATTATTTTTCCTTTTTTATCTTTGAATGCGATTCCTTCAATTTTTTCAAGTTTTGTTATATCATTATTTGCTTCAATAATTTGTGGCAAAATAAAATCTCCTTCAGCCATAACGGCAATATCTGATTCAGATTTTTTCAATACTTCTTCAGGATAGATTGTTGGATGAACTCCTCCGGCAACTAATGTGGCATTCGGTAATTTTTCTCTTACAAATTTAGCATATTCACAACATTCATCAAAAAGAGGAGTTGTGAAAGAAAAACACACAAAATCCGGTTTATAGGAATTTAATATATCCGTCATTACTTCTCCGGGTACTTTTCCTTCAAATTGTGCTAAAGATAAATCTAATAACTTTACATCTTGCCCCCTTTCTAAACAACAAGCCGCCAATGTAGCCATGGCTACTGAAGGTCTTGGAACTACTGCTACTTTAATCTTGGATTCTTCATATAATGAAGTGCCTGAAGGCATGTTACTTATCAAAACTCTTGGAACTTTTTTCTTTTCCATTTTTGATTTTTAACCTAGTAGGTATAAAAAGCTTTCTTAACGGAAAGTAATATAAATCACATTTTTGAATAATTACTGATGGTGGAGTTAAAAATAGTAGATAATGGAGAAAATAGGACAATTTTGATTAAGGAAGATTATGAATTTTCAGCAATGGTTTTAAGAACAATTCTTTCTGAAGAAAAATATAATTCAAAAACTATTAAAAATTTAGAAGGATTTGAAGGAATTAAACTTTTTAAAAACTCTATTCTTTTCTATGATTTAAACTTAGATTCTCAAGAGGATGAAATATTATTAAAAAATATCAAAAAGAAATATCCTAAATTGAAAATAATCATGATTAACTATGTTGGCCAAAAAATAGATATAATTTCGTTAAAAGAAAAATTTGGAATTGAAAAAATAATTCAAAGACCTTTTAGTAGAAGAGAAATTATTTCTGCAATTGATAATTAACTTAGTTCTAATTCACTATCTTGGATATATTTCCAATTATTTTTTAATGCAAGTTCTGCCTTGTTTAATTCTATCCCCATATCTGCTGCATGCTGTAATGAAGAAATCATTTCTTCTTTAATTAAGGTATTTACAATTTCAATTGCAGTTTTTCCAGTCACCTCTGCTAGCATCTTATTGTCTGGCGTGCAATGGCCTACCCTAATTAAATTATTTTCATTATCAATTTTGATTAAAAAATATCCTTTTGGGTCCATGACCCAATCCTTTATTCTATCATATTTTGCAGGGATAGTTTTTTCTACTTTGTCTTCTATATTCCACCATTTACCTTCTATTTCTGTCATTTTAATCAACTATTTTGTAAGAATCAAAATATTTTCTTAAATCTTTCCATTCTTGTTTACGTTTATTGTTATTAATATATTCTGCAGTTTTATTTGCCATGTCTATACAATGGTCCATATTATTGTAATTAAATAATCCTTGTCTTCCGGTGGTTTGTAAATTTTCTATAGTGTCTAAATAATCCAATATTGTTGTTAAATTTTTTTTGTAATCTAGTGAATAAACTGGATAGACCTTTTTTGCTTTTTTTGAAAAATATTCTAATACTTCTTCTCTCTTCAAAACTCCTATTTTTTCTAAATCTCTCATAACTAATTCAAATAAATCATAGTCTGATGCATTCCATCTCCAATCGTCATAATCACAAGTTATTTCTACATATAATGCAGTTTTATCTTCTGGACAAGTATGCTTACTAAAACTTTTTTGTTCTGATAATCTATTGAAGATTATATCTGCAGATGGAAAAAATATCCAATTACAATCTAATGCGTTTTTCTTATCAACTAAAATTGTTAAAACTATTAAAGAACGATATTTTAATCTTTTTGCAGCCTTAAGTACATTTTCTGGGGGTTTGGGTTCTATGATTTTAACTAGGTCTGTAATAGGAATTGTTGAAACCAGATAATCTGTTTTTTCTTTTTTCTTATTAATTGTTATACTTTCTACCTTATTTTTTTGGATATTTATTTTTTCTATTTTAGTTTTTGTTAAAATTTTCCCTTTATTTTTCTCTATTTGTTTAACAATTCTATCGCATACGGTCCCTATCCCCTTTTTTGGATAATAGAAATGTTCTGCACTTTGTTCTTTTTTTACTCCAAATAATATTCCTTTAATTAAATCTGCAAATCCTGATACTGGAATTCTTTTTATTGCTAATTCTTCTGCTAATTCTTTTGGATCTCCCCAAACTTTTAGAGCATAATCTCTGAATAGTAAATTATACATCCCTCTTCCGAAATTATTTTTTAAATAACTTTCATAACTTTTGGTTTTATCTTTACGAATTAAACTTTCAGCCATGCCCAATCCGCAACTTGCAGCAATTAATGGATTTAACCTTGTTGCTAGTTGAGTAATTTTGATTGGAAAATCAAAGAATTTTCCATTAACATAAATTTTATTTTTCTTAGGAATTGTCATTAAATCATCTTTAACTAGACTTTTGAAATCATCCATTATTCCTGGAAGTTGAGTATAAATTTTATGAGGGCCATAATCTAAAGAAAATTCTTTATATTTGTAACTTGAGGCCATTCCTCCAACTTTAGAAGACTTTTCTATAATCTCTACTTGTTGTTCTTTTGATAATTTCCATGCTGTCGCTAATCCAGAAATTCCTCCGCCTAAAATAGTTACTTTCATGTTTATCTCAACTTAGGCATTTTGTCTCAGTTATAAATTTATGCTTCTCTTTTTAAAGGATTTTTTGATTCAGAAAAAATCAAAGAAATTGACCCCAGTATTATTCCTAGGGCTGTTTTAATTGCATGATCCAATATTGCAAGTAATGTAGATATTTGAGTGGGTATTCCAAATATGCTTAGAAGTAACATCACAGTAGTCTCATAAACTCCAATCCCTCCAGGAGTTATTGGAATTACTTTTGAAATATTTCCTAAAGATACTGCTAAAAATATTATGTACAGGCTGATAGGATATCCAATTGCAATTGCAATTGCATAACTTACCAATCCTTCAACTAACCACCCTGAAAAAGAGATTAATGCAGACCATCTTTTTTTAGTTTTAAGAAGAATTTCATAATCTGAATAAAGTCTATGACTTTTATTTATGAATTTTTTTAAAAAGTTGATGCTTATTTTTTCTTCTAAAAATAGTAATAATCTGCTAATTAGTCCTTTTCTATCTACCAAGATTAATGCAGGGATTGTTATTATTGCCCCAATGATTACTAAATAATGTATTATGTTTTCAGGAATTTTATTTTTCATATAAATTAGTAAAAGGGGTAAAGAAATCACAAGTAGACTAAATAAGTCCATGATTCTGTAATGGATCAAAATATTAACGCTTCTGACTAAACTTACTCCTTTTTGTTTTAATGAATAAATCATATTTATATCTCCTGCCTTTGCTGGAAGAATTGCATTTAGCATATAACCTATACAAATTATTCTAAAACAATTTGCAAATTTTATTTTTGTATGGATCTTTAAAAATAATGCTCTGAATAACCACGCAAATAAAGAAACTAAAATTGAAAGAAATAAAAGTGTTAGAGATGTTTGACTAAGGAGCTCCAATAATTCTGATGTCCCTGCATAAATAATTAATCCTGCAATTATCCCGATACCTAGAAATATTGAAAATATTCTATAAGTTAATTTTTTATTCATAACCTAAAAATATATGTTGCGTTTAATTAATTTTCTTTTTTGCAACTACTAGTGTTTGCCCTAACCAATAAGGAATACTTAAGTTTCCAAGATGTAGTAATCTTACAAAGAATCCTGAAATTTTTGCTAAAACTTTACTATATTCTTCCATCCTATAAACTAAATATCCTAAACTAAGAGTTTGCCAGTGTTTTTTGAATAAAGTTGGTTGAAATCCGGTTTTACTTAAAATTTTCTTCAGTGTTTTGGGCGTGAAATACCATAAATGTACACTTAATAAAAAAATCCATTTTGACCTCATTAATTTTGAAGGCATACTTCCAATATCTGGATAATTTACAACCAAAATTCCATCATCTGTTAGTAACTCTCTACATTTTTTTAATGTGGCACTTGGATCTGGTACGTGTTCTAAAACATCCCATAATGTAATTACCTCAAAACTTTTAGGTTTGTATTTTGTTTTTTCAAGAATTCCTTGTTGAATTTTTATTCCATAATTTTTTTCACACCAATTACACAACCATTTGTTTGGTTCTATTCCTGCAACGTTCCATCCTGCGTCCTTTGCTACTTTTAAGAATGCTCCTCCTGCAGTTCCAATATCTAATATTCTTCCTTTTTTGCTACATGTTGCTTTTTCAACTTCTCTTAAACACCTTTTGAATGTAACCATTCTCCATTTATTTTGTGAAACAAATTTTTCATCTGAACCTTCAGAATAAGCCTCTACGATATCTTTTGCTTCTAATTGGGGAGTCACATATTTTAATTCACAAATATTACATTTTACAATCCTATCGTTGCCCACAATATTTGAAGAAGACGCATAAACTTTTTTAGTATCTAGGTTAATACTTCCATCATCCTTTAATCCTTGATGTACTACTATGTAATCATTAGATCCGCAAATATTACATTCTGTATCTTTCATTTTATTATCCTATATTTTATCAATGTCCAAATAGCTTGAACGCCATCTTTCCAATTAATTTTTTTACCTTCTTCAATTGAACGCGAGTTGTATTCTATTGGAACCTCTATAATTTTGTAACCATTTTTTCTAATTTTTGCAGTTACCTCTGGACAAAACTCAAATTTCTCACATTTTAAATCTACGCTTTTTATGGCTTGTTTAGTAAATACTTTATAACATGTAGGTTCATCTGTTATTCTCGCATTGTAAAGTATATTTGCCATAAATGTTAATAATCTAGTTGCAAACATATTTAGCCCATATTGGTGTTTATTTTTCTTATTTAAAAATCTTGAACCATATACTACTTGAGTTTTACCTTCTAAAATGGGTTTTATTAATTTGGGATAATCTTTTGGATCATATTCTAGGTCCGCATCTTGAATGATCACGATGTCTCCCCCTATGGCATTTAGGCCTGTCCGTATAGCTGCCCCCTTTCCTCTGTTCTTTTTATGTAATAAAACTGTTATGTTCCTTAAATGGGCATATTCTGTTTCTAAAATTTCTCTTGTTCCATCTGTAGAATGATCATCAATAAGAATTATTTCCTTAGGAATTTTTACTTCTGAAACTTGTTTGATTATCTCTTTGATTGTTTCTTTTTCGTTATATACTGGAATAATTATTGATAATTTTACCATAGAAGTTTATTTGATTATTTCTTAATTATATGCTTTTTGGTGTTTTTTAATTCATAAAACAGTAAAAATGGTGCTAAAATTGCAAATAATACGCTTAACATAATTATTAAAAATCCAAATTTGTGTGCCGTTTTTGCCAAAGCCCCTTTTGGAGATAAGTAATCCCATCCTTTTTCTTTTGGTTCATATCTTGTAGGATAATAAAACCACATATGGGTTTCATCTGCAAAAGTTAATGATGCTGGATGAAGATTTATCTCTGCCTTGTAAACTTTGAAATGTGTTGTTCCTGTTGCTTCATCATATCCTCCTCCACTTTGAAATTCTGCTACTTGGGAAGATATTTGTTTAAATTGGGAAACTAATTGTTCTGAACTTGTGTTTAATTCGCCTTCTTTAATTGTTCCCCATCCACAATCATCTTTTGCACATTCTACTAAATAGGTGGTTATTGGAACTAACTGTTCTTTCGGAAGCTTTTCAGTTTCTGCCAATAATTGTAAAAAATAACCAGATTCTAAATAATGTTTATCGTTGAAAAGCCAAGCAACTCTCCCCCTATAAATTCTTGAGTCTACTACTACTAATGAATTTTCTTCGATATTTTCAATTGCAAATTCTCTCATTGGAGCATTTGCAGTTTGAGATGTTAAATGAGGTAAAAGATTTTGAGGAATTAAAAATATGTTTGCGATAGTTAAAATTATTATGGAGATTATGATAAATTCTTTTTTGTAATTTTTTAATTTATTTGAAATTTCTACCAATAATAGTGCTGCAAAAATACAGAGGAATGGTATGAAACTAACGTAGTGAGTTGGTAAAAGATTTGAACCTGCTAGAATTAAAAATCCAAAAACAAATAATGAAATTAAAAATCCACTTTCCTTTCCTTTCCTTTGTTTAAGCGCATATAACATTCCTGCAATTCCCAAAATAAAAATTAGTGGATCTAATTGAAAAAATGAATTTTTTATCATATCGCCCGTGCCAGTAATTACCTGGGGTATATTAAAAGCATTATCATAACCTAATTGTCCGCTATGTACTTCTCGATTTATATCAAAATATTGAGCAAAATATGTGTCCACGACCCCTTTTTCTTGGTATAGCAATACATTGTGAATTATTATCGGACTTGCAAATGTTAAAAGAATTAATCCTACAATTAACATAGATTTTATATTTTTCTTTAGTGATTTATTTTTAGTTAAAATAAAGAAAAAAACTACGAACACTGGTATGAAAAATGCAGTTATTGTTTTTATTAATGTTCCCGTTCCAAGAAGTATTGCTGTGAGATATAAGTATTTTTGATTATTTTCTCTGAAGTATTTAATAAATGTGTAAACTGCTAAAAGTACAAAAAATATTAGTGCTTCGTCCATCTCCATTAATGTATATCTTATATGGTATGTTGAAATGGCTAAAAGTATTGAAGAGATTATCGCAACTCTTTTATTAAAAATTGTCCTTGCTAATAAATATATTAATACTATTGTTAATGTCCCATAGAAGAAAGATAAAAATCTTGTACTGAATATAGTCACTCCAAATATTTTATGGGCAATATCCGTTAAATAAAACCAAGTCGGTGATTCTAAAATTGTACTTATTAATCCAGAATTCCACATATTTATTGCATGTGGTCCGTGGACCATTTCGTCACCTAAAAAAGATACATTTTTCACAATTAAATATCTTAAGAATGCGCCAATTGTAACTATTAATGTGAGGTACTTTGCATGGTTTTTTGTTAAGATAAAATCTAAAAATTTATCTAAATTATCTTGTTTTTTAGTTTTCATTTGAGTAATATATTTTGTTCTTTTAACTTTAGATTAAAAAACCTTCCGTTTAATTTAAATACTTAAAATATGCAAATAATTTATGGATGATGAATTTAGAGCAAAAAAGATTACTCCTTTCATTAATGGAAGAAAAATTATTGATCTTGGGGGGGGTTCTACAAATGTACATAAATATATTAAAAAATTATTTCCTCAAATTACTTGTTTAGATATTGAAGAAGGTATTGATTTAAATAAAGACTTTAAAATTGAAAAAAATCATGATACTATTTTGGCATTAGAATTAATTGAACATTTAAATAGTCCTATTGAATTTATTAGAAAATGTAAAACTTTTATGAATAAAAATTCTAAACTGATAATTACTACACCCAATGCAGGATTACAGTATTTTATTAATCCTTCGTGGCATGTTAGAAATACAGACGGTTTTGATGGACATAGGTACGTTTTTACGATTCCAATGGTTAAGTGTATTTTGGAAGATGAAGGCTTTGAGATAATTCATGAAGAATATCTTAATGTTTTTTGGTATAATCGTCTTGCAAAATTTATTTGTAAATTAATTCCTAAGCTGAGAAATGATTTTTTAATAGTTGCCCGAAAAAAATAAATTATTTTTCATTTTCTTCATATATACATTTTGTTAAAAAGTCTAATTGCTTTATTCTTTTTCTTAAAAATGTCGGATTTTCTTTTTCAATATCTCTTTGTGTTTTTGGGTATCTGAAGTTTACCCTTATGCTTCCAACTTTCTTTTTTTCTTTTATTGCCCTCATTATGGGAATGTTGTTTATGTCCCACAAGTCCCCATATTCTCCTTTATAATCAAGAAAGTAGTTTGCAACTTCTTTTTTAAAAACTCTAGTTCCAAACCACATATCTAATTCAGTTTTGGTTATTTTTTCCCAAAATTCGTTTCCTATTTTTTCTAAATGTTCTTGAAATTTCGGATATCCTTTAAAATTTTTTCTTTCAGGAATTATGATATCATAATCTTTTTTAATTAAATAATCTGTTATTTTATTTATACTTTTGATAAAATCTTCTTTTTCTGGATCCAATAAAATTATTATTTCTGCACCTGCTTTTTTTGCATTCCTTATTGCCATTCTCCTTCCTTCTCCCATCGAAATTCCTTTTTTTCTAATCAAAATGGTGGTTAAATTTTTCAGTTTATTTGATACTTTAATGTCTCTGCTTGTTTCTATAACTACTGTATATATTTTTCTTTTTTTACAATTGTTTAATGTTTGAATGCACAACTTTAATCGTATTCTATCTGATTCATTTTTTAAATTATATTTTGTAGACATGGCTACGATTATTTTTTTTGATTTCATTGTATTGAATTATCAAATATCCTCTTTAGTTTTATATTTCTCTGTTTTATTGAAAACGGCCCTGTTTCTATCATTTTTCTAGATTTTTTGCCCATTTTTCTCCTAAGATTTTTGTTTTCTATTAATCTAACTAGTGCATCATAATTTTTTTGTATAAACTCTGGTCGTTCTAATCTCAAGGCGGCCACATATTCTTTACTTCTCCAATTAGGTATGAAATTTTCAACATAATATGGTATTTTTTTTGGAGCATCTATAATTATTCCGTTGATGTTGTTATTTACCATTTCTTCATTTGCCCATACATCTGTAGTAATTATGGGTAATTCGTAACTCATCGCATCTAACATAGCTAGACCTACAGTCATATGTGCAGGAAATAGAAATATGTCTGATGTTTGAAATATTTTTTCTAATTTTCCCCAAGGAATTATGGTATCGATAATTTTTATATTTTTATTATTTCCATATTTTTCTTTGATTTCTTTGGGAACCCAGGATCTTACAATTAATTCTACTTGAGGATAATTTTCCGAAATTTTTTCAAAAATTTGAAATACATCTTTTCCCCCCTTCATATAAAAATCCTGAGGTAAATTTGCAGAAGTAATAAATAAAATCTTTATTTTTTCATCCTGAAACTGTTTGATAAAATCTTTTTTATCTACTGCGAGGTTTACAGTCTCAATTTTATTTTCAAAATTTTCACAGTTTAAATTATCTAATATTGTTTTTTTTCCTGCATTTGTCCAAGGAATTATTTTTTTACAATGGTTTGAAGAAAGTATTTTTTCTATATGTCTTTTGTCTTTTTTGAAATGATTCAAATCCCATCCAGAAAAACTTGTAACATGTTCACAATCAACTACCCAATTAAATTTTTTTAACATTAAATTTCCTGCAGAATAGATTAAATTGGTTCCTTTTGGAATTTCTAACTTTTTTGATTTGAATTCTCTTATCTTTGTGGGATTGACTATTTTTTTTGCCGAATAGTTTAGAAATTTTAAGATTGCAGGTTTTTGAGATAATTTTTCCATAGGCTGAGGAATATTATATTCATAACCCTCTGGAGGAAATTTAATTAAATTTTTGTATAATGAATGAAATTCTTTAAAATGACTATAAAGATAAACTCCTTTCAAAGATTTCTTCTTGTTTTGTACCATTCAATTGTTTCCTTTAAACCTTCTCTTAAACTTGTCTTTGCAGCAAATCCTATTTTTTCTTCACAGTATTTTGTATCGCAACACCTTCTAGGTTGACCTGTTGGTTTACTTGTGTCAAACTTAATCTCTGGAGTTTTCCCAGAAAGTTCAACTATTGTGTTTACCAGTTCCCCAATTTTTGTTTCTTCATTTGTTCCAATATTTACTGGGTCTGCTTTTGCATATTTTTCACAAGTGAGAATTAATCCTTCTGCAAAATCTTTTGCGTACAAGAAAGATCTACTTTGTTCTCCATCTCCCCATACATTTAGTGGGTTTTCTCCATCTAACACTCTTTTTATTAATGCAGGGATTACATGGGATGTTTCTGGTTCAAAATCGTCCCTTGGACCGTAGGCATTATAGGGTCTTGCAATTGCAATTTTCATCCCATATTGTTTATGATATGCTTGTGAAAGAAATTCTTGCATTCTTTTAGCCCACCCGTATCCATCATTGGTGGGTTCTGGAGAATCTTTGAATCCTTCTGATTCTGGAGTGGGGATTGAACAATACCTAGGGTAAACGCAGGCAGAACTTACAGTGAGGAATCTTTCTATATTTTCTAATCTACTTGCTTCAAGAATATTTGTAAATGTTTGCATATTTTCTCTAAAAATTGAACCTGGATGTTTAATATTATATTCTATTCCTCCAACTTTCGCGGCTAAATTCATTACTATCTCCTGATCTTTTACTGCAGCCTTACATTTTTTAATATCCATTAAATCATAATTTGTTAAAACAGTTATATTCTCTTTAGATTTTAATAAAAAAGATCTCTCTTTATTGTCTCTTATGGGAATACTTACTTCTGCCCCCAATTCTACTAATCTATCTACTATATGGCTTCCAATAAATCCTGCCCCTCCAGTAACTAATACTTTTTTCCCCTTGTAAAAACTCATTGTATTTCCTCCAAGATTTTATTTATGATTTTAAAATCTTCTTTTTTGACAAATTGATTATTTCCTATGTAAATTCCATTTTCATGAACTAACTTGGCATGTTTCAAATTTTTCGCCCCTTCTTTATATTTTTCTAAAAATGGATGCATTAATAAGTTTCCGCTGATTATTGGTCTAAACTCTATTGAATTTTCTTTAAGTTTTTCTTTAAATTTTGTATATGCTTCTTTTTCTTTAAAGATAAATGGAAATGAAAAAGAAGAAATTCCTTCTTTTTTTATTAAGTAAATTCTCTCTTGGTTTTTTTTGCACAATTCATAATATTCTTCAAAATTCTCATTTCTTTTTTTAATTATCTGGTCTAATTTTTTTAATTGATTTATTCCAATAACTGCATGTAGTTCGGTATTTCTCAAATTATAGCCATGAGTTAAAAATAAAAATTTTGAATCTATTCCTGGATTTTCTTTGGCAACTTTTTCAAAATCTTCTTTCGGAAGGGCCCTCGCTAATCCATGAGATCGCTTTAATAAAAATAGTTTATACAGTTCATAGTTATTTGTACATACAAATCCGCCTTCTATTGAAGTCATATGATGCCCAAAATATGAAGAAAATGTACTCCCTTCTCCAAAGTTGCCTACCTTGGAATCCCCAATTTTTGCCCCATGAGATTCACAACAATCTTCGAATATTTTTATTTGTTTTTCAGAACAAATTTCTTTTATCGTTGCTACTTCTGCAGGAATCCCCAATAGATGAGTTATGAAAATTCCTTTTATATTCTCATTTTCTTCTATTTTTCTTTTCAAATCTTTAAGATCAAATGAAAGAGTTTCTAAGTCTATATCTACAAAAATTGGTTCTAAATTTGATTGAATTATGGGGGAGATATTCGTGGCCCAAGTTATTGCTGGAAGGATTATCCTGTCGTTTTCTTTCCAACCGTAATGTTCCTTCAATGAGTCTATTAAAATTAGATTTGCAGAGCTTCCTGAATTAACAAATACAGAATATTTGCACCCTTGCCACGTTGACCAATTTTTTTCAAACTCTTTAACTTTTTCTCCTTGAGTGTATTTGTCTGTAGATTTTAAGAATTTAATTAAAAGATTTATCTCTTCTTCAGATACTGCATTTTTCTGTAAGGGCCAATTCATTTTTCAAAATCTGTACCTTCTTCCTCTAAATCTTCTTTTAACATTATCTTTACTAATTCTTTGAATTTAGTTTTTGGTTCCCAATTTAATTTTTCTTTTGCTTTTTTAGGATTTCCAATTAATAGGTCTACTTCTGCAGGTCTAAAATATCTTTGATCAATTTCGACATAATCTTCCCATTTTAATCCAACAAGATTAAATGCTTCCTCTAAAAATTCTTTTACACTGTGGGTTTCTCCAGTAGCAATAACATAGTCTTCTGGTTTTTCTGCTTGCAACATTAACCACATTGCTTCAACATAATCTTTGGCATAACCCCAATCTCTTTTAGCATCTAGGTTTCCTAAATATAATTTTTTTTGTTTGCCTGCTTTTATTTTTGCAATTGCTTTAGTTATTTTTTTAGTTACAAAAGTTTCTCCCCTTCTAGGAGATTCGTGATTAAACAAAATACCATTACATGCAAACATATCATAACTTTCTCTATAATTTTTTGTAATCCAATAAGAAAATACTTTTGAAACGCCGTATGGACTTCTTGGATGAAATGGTGTTTTTTCTGATTGAGGGGTTTCTTTTACTTTTCCATACATTTCACTACTTGATGCTTGATAGTATTTTGCTTTTGGACAAAATTGCCTAATTGCTTCTAATATTCTTAGCGAACCCATTGCAGTGATATCTGCAGTATACTCTGGTATTTCAAAACTTACTTTTACATGACTTTGGGCTGCCAGATTATATACTTCATCTGGCATAATTTTTCTAATAATTGCTCCAATAGATGAGGCGTCAGATAAATCTCCATAAACTAACTGTAATTTATTTTCTTTTTGATGTACATCTTTGAATATGTGGTCAATTCTCTGGGTGTTGAAATTGCTCGATCTTCTAATAATCCCCCAGACCTCATAACCTTTTTCTAATAATAACTCTGCAAGATATGATCCATCTTGTCCGGTAATTCCAGTAATTAAGGCAGTTTTTGTCATGTTATTTTATCCACTCGCTAGACTTTTAAACCTTTTCTGTACACCTATAGGTATATGGTCCAGGTTAAAACTCCCAAAGTTTCAGTAATAATACCTACCTATAATGAGGAGGATAATGTCTATAAATGCATAGAGACTATGCTAAATCAAACTTATTCTAACTTTGAGTTAATTATTGTTGATGATGGTAGTACGGATAAAACCGTTGAAATTGTTAAATCATTTAAAAAGGTTAAATTATTTAAGCAAAATCATGAAGGGCCAGGAATTGCAAGAAATCTGGGAACTAAACATTCACAGGGAGAAATTTTAATTTTTGTTGATGCAGATATGGAATTTCCTAAAGATTATATTCAAAATTCAATCAAGCCAATTCTTGAGGGAAAATCTTGGGGGACCATTCATTATATGGAAAAAATTGCAAATAAAAATAATTTTTGGGCAAGGTGTTGGGGACCAGTAGTGCCTTTAGATAAAGATGGAAAGGGATTAATTTATCGTACAATCACAAAAAAGAAATTTTTAGAATATGGTATGTTTGACCCGAAAGAAGGATATGCCGATGATCAATCTATTATGAAAAAATCAGGAGTTAAAGCAGAACCCTCTAAGGCTTGGTGTTATCACAATAATCCTGATAGTGCAAAAGAAGTATTTTTACAAAGTAGGTGGATTGGAAACTCTTATGGGTTATTTTTATTGGATGTTCCATTAATAAATTTATTATTTCTACTATTCACCTATCCTTTAGTTTATTTGTTAATGGTCCAAAAATCATTGAAAATAATCTTTAGAGAAAAAAGTGTTAAATACTTGTTTTATTCTATATTATTTAGCTTAGTTGCATATCATGGAAGATTTATTGGAATGGTTGGAAGAGTTTTTGGCGGAAAAAAAGTAAAATGAATAAAAATAAAGGAAAAAAGGAAACTGTATATTTTTTTGGATGGAATTTTGTATCTAAGGCAATTACTTATCTGGTATTGTTTGTTTTAGCTAATTTATTTAGTGTTGAAGCCTACGGTAAGGCAGCTTATGCACTCTCAATTTTCAATTTAGCACTATTATTTATTTTGATGGGTATGCCTCATACGTTTGTTCCTTGGTATGTTAAGAAAAAAGATTCTTCATCAATAGGTTATTTTTCATTAATTATTTCTCTATTGTTTGTAATGCTGGGATTTGTTTTATTCTGGAAAGAAATCTGGATATTTCCCCTAATTATAGCATTACCTTTCTTTTTATTAAAGGGGATGGGCGAATCCTTTTTGAGAATTAAACATAAACATCACTTTGTTCAGATTTTTGGAGCGCTTAGTATGTTAATCTATCTTGGTTTTTTAGTTTTCTTTTCTAAATTTAATGAAATGGGAATTACAGTTTCCTTTGCATTAGCTCATTTGATTGTTACATTGATTCTTGTTTATTTATTGCGTGGAGAATTTTTTAAATTATTTTCAAAAATAAATATAAACTTTAATTCTGTAAAAAATTATTTAAAAAAAGCATTTTTCACAACATTTATCGCGGTTTCTTTTTCATTTTTAGGATTAATCGATAGTTTTATTTTAGGACTGCTTTCTAATTATAAAAACGTGGCCGATTATACTGTTTCTAATTCTTTAGCGGGTGTTGTTATGGTTGTTCCTATCTCTTTGTCTATGTTTTTATTAACCAGATCTGCAGAAATTAAAAATAAGAAAAAATCTTTAGAGGTATTAAAAAGGGTTGTAAGAATTTCTTATTCTTTTACCTTGCTTGCCTCAATTGGACTTATTTCTTTGTTAAGTCTTGTTTTGAAATATTTTTTCCCAAAATATTTAGGTGTTGAATTTTTTGTATTAATTTTATTGATGGGAACTTTATTTCTTTCAATATATCACACAATTGCTACCCATTATACTGGGAAGTTAAATCCTGAAAAGATTTTTTATCCGTTGGGGCTTGCAGCAATAATTAATATATTGTTAGATATTTTATTAATTCCCAATTATGGAGTTTATGGGATTGTATTTGCTACAGTAATTGCCCATTTATTTGCAATGGCCTTATTATTAAGAACTTCAAATCTGGGGAGTTATTTCCTACCTTCAATATTTTTTTCTGGATTCATAATCTGGGCATATTTTTTAGGAACTTTAGGGCTAGTATTGATAGCACCTGTGGCGGTTGGATTAGTAATTACTGGCATGATTACTAAAGAAGATAGAAATGTTATTTGGAAAGTAATTAAAACTATTTTTAATGGAAATTAAAGATTTTCTTTCACAATGGTGCTTGCTCTGTGAAGACTTTCAAATGTTCCTGCATCTGACCAATATCCATCCAACATACTAAAACTCATTTTTCCTTGCTGAACATATGCATTGTTTACATCTGTAATTTCTAATTCTCCTCTTCCTGAAGGTTTTAGTGTTTTAATGATGTCAAATACTTTATTGTCATAAATGTAAAGACCTGTTACGGCGTAATTTGATTTTGGATTTTCTGGTTTTTCTTCCATATTTTTTATTTTGTTACCCTCTATTTCTGCAACAGCAAACCTTTTTGGATCGTTTACTTCCTTTATGAAAACTCTTGCACCTTCTTTAAAATTTTTAATGTCAAAACTATCTTGAAATATATTGTCTCCTAATATTACTGCAATGTCTTCATTTCCTGCAAAATTTTTTGCCAGTCCTAGCGCTTGAGCAATTCCTCCTGCCTCATCTTGGATTTCATATGAAAGGTTCAGTCCTTGATTTCTTCCACTCCCTAAAAGATTTAATATGTGCCCACAATGTTCTGGACCTGAAACAATCATTATGTCTTTAATGCCCATTGATTTGAGTGTTTCTAATGGATAGTATATCATAGGTTTATCATATACTGGTAAAAGATGTTTATTTGTAACTTTCGTTAGAGGCAACAATCTTGATCCTGTTCCTCCTGCCAACAATACTCCCTTCATTTTTAATTATACCTTCCTAAAAATTGTTTAAATGTATTTGAAATATATTTTATTTGTTCTTCATTTATTCCTGGATGATTTCCAATCCAAAAACAATCTTTCATTATTTTATCACTATAACTTAGATCTTGATGTTGGATGTATTCTATATTTTTATATCCCGGTTGGCGAAGAATATTTCCGCTAAAAAGTAATCTTGTTCCAATTTTATTAGCATTAAGATATTTAATCAGTTCTTGTCTTTTGATTTTAGGATTTTTAATAATGAGTGGAACTCCAAAAAATACTGGTTCTGCACCCTTATTAATTTTTGGAAATTCAAAAAAATCTTCAAATTGAGATAATTCTTTTTGATAAAATGCATAATTTTCTTTTCTTTTCTCACTAAAATTATCTAATTTATCTAACTGTGCTAATCCCATGGCCGCCTGCAATTCAAGAGGTTTTAAATTATATCCTATCTGGGAATAAATATATTTATGATCATATAGGACCTCTCCTAATTTGAAATCAAATCTCCTTCCACAAGATCCGTTCATGTCCATATTGTCTGTTGTACACCAACAATCTCTTCCCCAATCTCTTAAACTTCGGATTATCTTATTTAATCCAAAATCGTTTGTTGAAACTGCCCCACCTTCTCCTAGCGTTATTGCATGTGCAGGATAAAAACTAAAAGTAGATGCATCTCCAAATGTTCCACATTCTTGACCATTATATTTAGACCCTAATGCGTCACAACAGTCTTCAATAATAAATAGGTTATTTTCTTCTGCGATTTTTACAATCTCTTCAATTTTTGCAGGATTTCCCATAGTGTGGGCGAACATTATTCCTTTGGTGTTTGGATTAATCGCATCTATAATTGATTCAGGAGTTATGTTCAAACTTTTATCTATGTCTAAAATTCCTGGTTTAAACCCTAATTGTAATATTGGATTAAATGTGGTGGGGAATGTACATGCAGGAGTTAAAACTTCTCCCCCATTTAATTTTAACTTGTTTTTAATGCCATTTAATGCTAAGAGGTTTGCAGAGGACCCTGAATTTGTTAGTGCTGTATGCGAAGTCCCCAAATAATTGGAAAATTTTTTCTCAAATTCAATTCCTTTCTTTCCAAGTCCAAACCATCCATCAAGAAGGGAATTTATTATTGCATTTATTTCATTTTGATCATAAACTGCAAGTCCAGTCAATATTGGTGTTTTTCCAGGGATAAAGGTTTCTTCTTTCTGTTTAAAATAATCAGTAACTAGTTCATTTATTGAATTTTTTATTTCTTCTTTTGACATTGTTAGTTCTTCTTTAATTCTTTTTTATAATGTTTAATTGTATTTATTATCCCTTCTTTTATTGAAATTTTTGGTTTCCACCCTATCTCTCTCAAGGGAGTATTGTCGCAAACAAAATCTCTGATCCCTACCTTTTTATGAAATTCTGGTGATGGAATTGATATTGATGTGGATTGCGTCTCATTTATTAATATTTCTATTAATTCTTTAAATTTGATAAATTCGCCTCTTCCGACATAGTAAATTTTGTTTCTTATTCCCTTTTCAGCAAGTAAAATACATGCATCTACGACATCGGTGACATAAATATAATCTCTATAATAGTCTCCTCCTTCATATACTGGGATTTCTTCACCCTTCACTGCAAGATTGATTAGGTAATTAAATCCTGCCTTTTTTTTGTTTTCACCATTTTCTAACTCTCCAAATACATTGGTAAATCTTGCAATAACTATATCTAATCCGAAAATATTCGCATAAATTTTGCAAAAATGTTCTGCAGCTAATTTAGTAGCACCATACAATCCTCTCGGCGAACATGGTGAATCTGAGGTTACAGGTAATTTCTTCACCTGGCCATTTACAAAAAAGGTGCTTGCATAAATTATTCTTGCACGAGGGTTATGTTTTTTACATGCTTCAAGTAAGGCAATTGTTCCTGTGCAGTTCATTTGAATATCTTTGTATGGTTCGTTTTCAATTATTGAATAATTGTCTGTACTTCCAGCTAAATCAAATATATAATCGAACCCCTTTACCTCTAAATCAATCTCAGCAACATCCTTAATAATTAACTTTACAGAATTCTTAATATCTTCAATGTTTTTTATTTTATTTTTTGTTTTTGATAATATTGTAACTTCAAATTTTTTTTTTAAGCATTCTTTTGCTAAGTAATTTCCAATAAATCCCAACCCCCCTATGATCAACACTTTTGTCATTTTTTTAGTGGCTCCCACCAGTCTTTGTTGTTTTTATACCATTCTACGGTTAATTTTAGTGCTTCTTCAAATTTGTGTTTTGGTTCCCAACCTAGCGCCTTTGTTTTTGATGCGTCTAATGAATATCTTAAATCATGCCCTAATCTATCTTCTACATATTCTATTGACGATTCTGATTTTTCACATGATTTTAATATATCTTTTGTTAGTTGTAGATTTGAAATTTCATTTCCTCCTCCAATATTATATATTTCACCAGGAGTCCCTTTGTGGATTATTGTATCTATTGCTGAACAATTATCTTCTACATAAATCCAGTCTCTTACATTTTTGCCATCTCCATAAATTGGAACTTTTTTATCTTCGAATAAATTCGTTAAAAATAAAGGAATTACTTTTTCAGGATATTGATATGGTCCAAAATTATTTGATGAACGAGTGATTATTATTGGTTGCTTGAATGTTCTTATGTTTCCCATACAAACCATTTCTGCCGCAGCCTTTGATCCACTATAAGGCGAAGATGGATTTAAAATATGTGTTTCATTTGAAGGGGCTTGTTCAAAGTTAAGCGAACCATACACTTCGTCTGTTGAAATTTGTAAAAATAATTTCGCTTTATTTTTCCGTGCAGCTTCTAATATTGAATGTGTTCCAATTACATTTGTTTTGATAAATACCTGTGGATTTTTTATTGAATTGTCTACATGAGATTCAGCTGCAAAATTTACGACAATGTCTCCCTCTTGAACTATTTTGTCCATAGCTTTAACATTACAAATGTCTTCTTCAATGAATTCATAGTTCGGATTTGATTCTAGCTCTGTTAAATTGTTTTTATTTCCAGAATAAGTTAATGAATCAATGTTTAAAATTTTATAATCAGGATACTTATTTATCATATATCTAATAAAATTAGTTCCTATAAATCCTGATCCGCCAGTTACTATAATTCTCATTTTAACTCCTTATATTGCTAAATTTGAATATTTTAAGCTTAACTGTTTTAAGTCTTATTTGGTTGTTTCTACCCTAGTCCAGGTCTTTTTGAATGATTCTTTCTTTAGTTTTAAGTCTGTAAATATCTTAAACCATAGATAGATTCTTGCGAGTATTAGTAATAGAGTCCAAGAAAATTCTTTTATGTTTTTTGGATATGTAAACACTTTGAATATTCCTGCAACTTCTTTTGAAAAAGACCTCATAGTTATTTTACTTTTAGCAAATTCTTCTAATTGTAAATATCCTCCTGTAGATCTTTTCTTTTGGATCATCCAATCTTTGAAAGTTGTAGGATACTTTACATAAACTTCTGATTTAGGAGAATATGTTATTTTGTAACCTTTTTCTGCAATTAAACTAGAAATTACTGCATCATCTGATAAAGTATCTTCAGGTATTGAATCAACTAACCCTTTTCTTATTGCATATAGGTATCCTGAACAGACTAGGAATTTATTCTGTGTTGCTAACTTTTCTCTTGTTTGATGTGCACCTACGTCTGTTAGTAAATGTGACCAATAACCCAAAATGGTATTTCTAGAATTTACTGAAATTGGCCTTCCAGTTACGGCCCCCACATTTTTATTTTTGAAAGGCGTGATTAGATTCTTTATTGCATTTTTTCCAGAATAGACGTCTCCGTCAGTTAATACTAATATGTCTCCCTTTGCTTTTTTGAAAATTATGTTTAAGGCTACAGGTTTTCCTTGCCCTGGATCTTTGATTAATTTAATGTTCTTGTGTTTTTTTTGATATGTTTTTACAACATCGGCAGTAGGTTTATCTGGACAAGAAACTATGATCTCATGATCTTTAATTGATTCAGAAAGTGCAGATTCTATTGCTTTTCCGACTGTCTTTTCTTCTTTATATGCTGTGATAATTGTAGATATCATTTTTATAGGGAATTAGAAATTAGGTTATTAAGGTTTCTATTTATGTTCTGAAGTAGGGTAACTTATTTAAACAGTATAACTTCCTTTTGAATAATGGATTCCACAGATATGTTAGCTAAAAGATCTGAAAAAGTAAAGAAATTTTTCTCTGATAAAACTAATTTTCCTTATTTTATACTGGGCATTTTGATTGTTATTGGCTATGCTATAAGAAGTAAAACCTTGAAGAATTTAATTGATCCCACTACTGGAAATTATATTCCTTTAGCACTAGATCCGTTTTTATTTTTGAGATATGCAAAAGAAACTTTGACAAATGGAGCATTATCTGCAGTTGATGTGATGAGGTATGTTCCTACAGGGTATGAACAAATCGGAGAATTTGGATTATTGTCTAATGTTATTGTGGGTTTGTATAAATTTTTAGGTTTTTTTAATTCTGGAATTACTTTAGAATATGCTCATGTTGTTTATCCTCCAATTTTATTTTGTTTATCCCTAATATTTTTCTTTTTATTGATTAGAAGGTTATTTGATTATCGTGTCGGGTTATTGGCTACTGCTTTTTTGGTGGTGTTGCCCAGTTATTTATATAGGACACTTGCAGGATTTTCAGATAAAGAAAGTTTAGCAATGTTTTTTATGTTTGGGGCTATGCACTATTATGTTAGGGCATGGCAAGAAAAGAAGTTAAGAACTGCAATGATTTGTGGGTTATTTTCTGGTATTTTAACTGGTTTAATGGGTCTGACTTGGGGGGGAGTTAGTTTAGTATTTTTAATTTTTGGATTATTTGTTTTAATAGAAGTAGTATTGGATAAGTTTAGTGAAAAAGATTTCTATGTTTATTCTGTTTGGTTATTTTCTTTATTGTTCATATTAAAGGTGTTCTTTGGTCAGAAATATACTGTTTCTACTTTAGCATTAAGTGTTACTAGTGGGTTTATGTTTTTGGCTTTTTTAGTCGGTTTAATTAATTTGATTATTAGGAAGAAAAATTTGTTTGGAATTAAAGATAAGATTGAAGGAAAATTGCCTCTTGGTTTTGCAAGTTTGATTATCTCTGGAGTATTAGGGGTATTTTTTGTTACTCTTTTAGAAGGATTTGGAGCAATAGCAGGAAAAGCATCTTCATTTATTCGTAATTTGTTAGAGCCCTTTGGATTTACTAGATGGAATTTAACTGTTGCAGAAAGTCACCAACCCTATGTTTCTGATTGGATTGCAAGTTGGGGCTGGAGTTATATGTTGTTAATGGTCATTGGTTCAATTATTTTAGTTTACAATTTATTGAAAAAAACTAAACTTAAATTGAAAGGAACTGCATTTTATACTTTCTTTATTTTCGCGTTTATCTTTAGTAGATACAAGGCAGGTGCAACATTAAATGGGGTGAATACTCTTTCCAAATCACTGTATGTTGGATCATTAATAGCATTAGGGATTGGAGCAATAGCAGTATACTTTTATGCATATAAAAAAGATAAGGAATTATATACCTCAATTTTAAATTTTGATAAAAATACTATTTTTGTAATTGTTTGGTTCTTATTATTGACAGTTGCTGCGAGAGGGGCAATTAGGTTATTGCATATTTATTCTCCTGTTACAACAGTGCTTGTTGCATATGCATTTGTTAAAATATTTGATTATGCAAAAAGTTTAGAAATTAACTGGGCTAAATTTGGAGTTTATGGAATATTATTAATTTTATTATTCTTGCCAACAGTTCAGGGAAGTTTAACTAATATGTACACAAGTGCAAATAATCAAGCTAAATATACTGGTCCGAGTTATGGGTCTCAATGGCAAACTTCCATGAAATGGGTTAGAGAAAATACAGATGAAGATGCAGTGTTTGCACATTGGTGGGATTATGGTTACTGGGTACAAACTGGCGGAGAAAGAGCAACACTTACTGATGGAGGAAATGCTGGGGGATATGCATTAAATTATTTTATGGGTAGACATGTGATTACTGGTCAAAGTGAAACTGAAGCTTTAGAATTTTTGTATGCTAAAAATGCAACACATTTATTGATGATTAGTGATGAAATTGGAAAATATCCTGCATTTAGTAGTATTGGTAGCGATGTGGATTATGATAGATATGGATGGATAACTACGTTCCAATTGGATAAATCTAGATCTCAAGAAAGAAGGAATGATACTAATTTATTTTATGCTGGAAGTTATGCTTTCGATGAAGACTTTATTTTTGATGATACTTTATTTGTAAAACAATCTGGAGGAATTGGGGCATTTTTGTTACCTTCTGTTCCTCAAGAAGACGGAACTGTGGTGTTAAAACAACCTGAAGCTGTTGTTGTACAAAATGGTCAACAATATAGTATCCCTGTTGAATGTATTTTTATTGAAGGTAAGGAAATTGAATTTGAACAACCAGGATTGAAAGGATGTTTAATGATTCTTCCAAGAGTCAATGGGAATCAAAATGAACCTTTTGGTGCAGCAATTTGGATTAGTCCAAAAATAAGGAGAACTTTATTTACTCAATTGTATCTTTATGGTGTGGAAAGTGAAAACTTTAAACTAGTTTATGATGATTCTGCTCAATTCTTCCCTCACGGATTAAGTTTGGGAGTATATAATGGAAGATTAATTGGACCTCAAAAGATTTGGGAGATGAGTTATCCTCAAGGTCTTGAACCTAGTGAATTTTATTATAGTAATGAATTGCCTGATGAGAGAGTTCGAGAATCTTAATTTCTTCTTTTTTAGAAATGTAAACGTTTGTATATATATCATTAATTTTTTAGTAAGTAATATTCAATAATCAAAATAAAAAAGGAGGGATATTGATGTTTAATAAAAATACGACAATTGTAATGGTTACCCTGTTAGCGTTTTCTGTGCTTTACACTTCTTTTGTAGTGGATGATGCAGAGTTAACTGGAAATACATTACAGATAAATAAGATAAATCCGGTGGAGGGATCTAATAAATTCTTTGGCGGAAATAATACTAATATAACAAAGAAGAGGGGAAAAAGGTTTCTTCCCGATCTAGTGATTGAAAAATTTAAC
>Ga0257122_1000413_pt1 | contig 39417 bp, 24 predicted proteins | sample SI106_120metaG_FD_190146 | JGI IMG/M metagenome (GOLD analysis project Ga0257122, IMG submission 190146) | Marine microbial communities from Saanich Inlet, British Columbia, Canada - SI106_120 | ecosystem: Environmental > Aquatic > Marine > Inlet | place: Canada: British Columbia | collected... | reverse complement strand
CCGCCGCAGGATCTGCCGTTTCGTCGAAATCAGGCGCCACAAGACCAATAGCGTTCCAACGAACCAATGATAGACGAGAAACCGGCGGGTGAAGGCATAGTGTTTGAGCCAATGCCAAATATAGTGAAAGACATTGAGAATATAGTCGCTGGCGTGGGGATTGAAAAAGCCCATTTGGCTGAGCAGATAGCGATTCGCAAGGTTGCCCATGGGAAGAACAATTTGAGGGCCTTCTTTGCCTTTGACCTCGGGGCAGAGGATATGACCATACGATGTGTAGTAGTCGTATTGTTGACCATGCTCAGCGTAGATCTTTCCAGGTACGTGGTAGAACCACGGCTCAAACTTCATCGGCGATTCTGCCAGTGAAACACCTTTCTGCGCGGCGACGGCACGAAGCGAATCAACGAGCGCTTTCTTCACTTCGGTAAAATGAAATTCGCGATCATGGTTACCGATCACGTAAACGACATCATGCCCCTTGGCCATGAAATCTGCCAAGGCCTCAACGAAGATGGGATGGTCGGCGAGAACCCGTTCCAATTTCCAAACGCTCTTTTCTGCCGTGGCCTGCAGTCCGCGAACTCGCTCTCGTCGCGTGATGGGCCACGGAGCATCTTCGGGAGCACCTAAGACCAAATCGAAGTCGAATATATCGCCGTTGAGCAACAAGACGAGCTTGTCGCCACCTTCGAAACGAGCAACGAAAGAGTCGAGTAGCTCCGCGAATTCCTCATCGAAAAGGTATTTCGACGCCTTATAGCTTTTCCAGCCATCCTTGTGATTTTGGACATCACAGAGATGGAGATCGGACAGAACCAGATAGCGTTCTTTCGCCATTGGCCTATTCAACCGCCGTCCTTGGTCGTTGGAATGACCAAAGGCAAAAAGCGAGGAAGAAGGTGGTCAACAAACTCATCCAGGTAAATTGCTCGTCGTACCAGCCCCAAATTCCGAAACAGGCCCAGGTAAGCGCCGAGTAACCAAAGAGGGCAAAGACAACCCCGCGGGAGTATTGCCAAAGAAACGCGAGACCAAGGAGAATCGAATAATAGTAGCAAGTCAATTCGGTAGCGACGGGTATCAGGGTGATGCCGATGACAGCCGCCACCCAGTCTTCTTGCCCCCGTACCGCTCGGAACATAAAGAAAAGAAAGACCAGGAGCAGAGCGTAGAAGAACGGCTGTCTTTCTTTGAAGACTCGAACGCGTGCTTCTTTCCAGGGCTTGAAAGGCTCGCGAAGCTTGTCGTCTTTGAGCATACGGGCCCGGGTCTTATGCTGATAGGCGACGACCGTTTTCAATCCCATATTATTCGTAAGGGGCGTCGAAAGGTGTTTACGGCTGTTTTCGTAAAACTCCCCCCACGAGGAATAGCTACCGGTGGTCCAACCGGAGATGCCGACCAATACGGCTATTGCGGCGATACAGCCCACAGCGAAACGTTTATGGCCAGAGGATAAGTAGAACCCTTTGCGACGCCACATTTCAGCTACGCCTTTGAGCATAAGGCCCACGACGATGAAGCCAGGGAAGATGCGCAACAGCGTCGCGTACGTAATGGCTGCGCCTCCCCAAAAATGTTTTTCTTTGCGTAAAAAGCAGATCGAAATGATAGAGAGTGCCAGCCAGTCCATTCGGAGATAAGCGCCACCGTTCCAAAAGAATCGTGCCGGGTAGTTGGTGCCCCAGAAGATGATGCCAAAGACCATCATTCGCCAACCGAATGCCCACCAAACCGCGGCCCACATCGCCGCGAAGAATAGAGGGTCGAGCATAGCCAAGAAGAAGATCTGTGAATCGCTAGCCGGGCCCGTGGACGCCAAAAGTCGACCCAGGAAACCCCATACAGGGGTAGCGTTGTAACCATGGTCTTTCTGCAAATCGCTCCAGCGACCACTGCTCATCTTGCGCCGAAAATACGCAATGTCGGCCTTGAACTGCTCCCAGCGCTCGGCCTTCTTGAAGTGCTTCTTGCATTCCTGGGGATTCGCGGCAGGGGTAGCGGCACTCTCTAGCTTGTTGGTGCGCAGGTTGCGAATCGTACGTTTTGCCGCGCGACGACCGAGCCCTGCTTCAACATCGGCCGCCACGGTACAATCGTAGAGTCGGGTGAAGCCCAACTCAGGCGAGTACTTTGCGCCGACGTAGTAGTGATAGAACTCCCACGTATGAACGAACTTTCCCGAATGGTAATTGAAAAGATTAAAATATCCGGCGACCGACACCACACCGACGACAAGAAGAATACCGTCGCGTAGTTTTTGGTCCATCTCCGGCTTGCCCGCTCGACGTAGTACCAATGCCCAAGCGATCAACAGAAAGGTGATGATCGCCATCCCTGCCTTGACGGAATTGACCACCACCGGACGTACGAAGATGGATAAGCCTTTGTGTTTTCGCCCGATCAAATTCGAAACGAGAACAGAGCGTGGGGGCCAAGGGGCCGGCTTGCGACAATAGGCGCGAAGCTCGCTAATGGAATAGCTGCTATCGCCTTCCACGGCGTGCAACCTGATAAAACGCGCCTTCTCGGGCTTGGACAAACGAATCGTCCGACTGCGTAGTCCGTGCTTTCCGTGCTTGGCCGGTACCCGCCAGACCTGTCGATACGACCGTCCGTCCTCGGAAACCTCGAGCGTGTACACATCGTTGGCGTCTGCTTGGAGCAGCAGATATTGAATCGCTTCGACACGACCCAAATCAAAAGCCAGCTCTGACTCGACGTTGGGTAGCACCAGCGACAAAGCGTGATTCCAAGCACTGCCCTCTCGGGCCAGCCGGCCATCGTTGACCAAGCGTGTATCGCCGCCGAGGCCCGAGGCGGTTATCGCGGCGGCCTTGATCAGGTTTCGCTGGTCGCATGCGGCGAGCTTCGCCTGTGGACTTTGGGACGTCGCTTGGGACGTCGGCTGAGCGATAGCATCGCTTTTCTCCACCCCCACATAGGCGACGATGGCGACAAGAACGATGGGGCTGAACCACGACCTGGACATGCCGGCTACCTTGCCCCAAAGCTCCTTTGAAAACAAATGGATTCCCGCTGTTTGGCAAGAAATGCTAAGAATTTCATGGATTCCGCCGTTGAGGCAAGTAGACCATGGCCCAGCAAGAAAAGCGTCCCTTCGTGGGCATCCATTTCGAATGTTGCAGCGTATACACGCGGATTTATCGCAACAAGAAACAAACCGCCTACGTCGGACATTGTCCACGCTGCATGCGAGGCATTCGCCTGCGCATTGGTCCCGGCGGAAGTTCCCATCGATTCTTTAGAGCGACGAAGTAGAAAGCCTCAGCCGAAACCGCTAGATCGATGATTTCGTCGGTATCTCGGAGTGGGATATTTGAACTAGTTGAAGATGAACGGCGGAAAGAAAAGAAGAAACGGCGATTAAAACTGGAGTCCGTTGTCTTTGAGACACTGGATCAAATCTGCGGTGATTTCCCAGGCGCAGGAGCCGTTGGGCCCATTGTTGCCGCAACCGGCAGCTGGCAGACAAACGTACCAAGATTTCCATTCACACGTGGTGGTTAGAAACTGGTTGTCGGTACATACCTGGCCGCTACATCCAGCCTTATAACACGCGGGCAATACCGGGTCGGGGTCGGGCTCGGGGTCGGGCTCGGGGTCAGGAGTGGGGGTTCCATCACAGACAGCGACTTTGTTGCTACAGCAATCGCCATACTTCGAACATTGGGAATCGCACCAACAGCCCTCGGACGATTTCTTGCCGCAAAAGCCTTCGCAGCCCTTCGTGGGCGTTGGGGTCGGGGTGGTCGTATCGCATTCGGCCGCTTTGTCCGCGCAGCAATCGCCATAACTTGCGCATTGCGAATCGCACCAACAGCCCCCGGGCGATTGTTTGCCACAGGATGCCTTACAGGTTTGGGTCGAATCGGCTTTGCCGAGACCCCGCTCAGCTGTATAGAGCCCGCGGTCTTCAGGGACCTTTTCTCCACCGTCACAAGCGATTGCAAAGGCCAAGGCCAAACCTATTGTCATGGAAATACTTCGATACAACATTCCCCGCTCCTACTTCTTGCGATTGCTTGAACCGGATAGCTGAGTTTTTAGCAATTGGCAAGCTCGATGTACGCAAATATCCCACCTAGGATACGGTCCGTAAAACACGCATAATTTCAGGCTCTAGCAGGGAAAACGTGAAGGATTTGTCGCTTTATTGAGCTGGCGGATTGATTTGAAAAAAAGTCAACCCAAACGATTTTGAGCTTTGGAGGGGAGATCTGTCTCTTTGAAACGGCTTGGGCTCTGAGGCTTAGGGTGTATCAGTCGTAGTATTCGGCGCCGAGATGCGTGATCAATTCATCGCCGTTGGTATAGCGAAGCGTGTTCTTTAGCTTCATCAGCTGGATGAAGAGATCGTGTTCCGGATAGAGCCCTTCTGGCGTCATGGGACTCTTGAAATAGAATGAAAGCCATTCTTGGATCCCATGCATCTCTGCACGTTTTGCAAAGTCCATGAACAGCGCAAGGTCCAAAACTAGAGGAGCGGCTAGAATGGAATCGCGGCATAGAAAGTTGACCTTGATCTGCATCGGATAACCGAGCCAACCGCGAATATCGATATTATCCCAACCTTCTTTGTTGTCTCCGCGGGGGGGGTAGTAATTGATCCGCACGAGGTGGCAAAGGTCGCCGTAGAGATCGGGGTATTTATCTGGCTGTAGAATATGGTCGAGAACGCCCAGCTTGGAAACCTCTTTGCTGCGAAAGGATTCGGGATCATCCAGTACTTCGCCATCGCGGTTACCTAGGATATTCGTCGAATACCACCCTTCAACGCCAAGCAAACGCGCCTTGAACCCCGGCGCTAGAATCGTCTTCATTAGGGTTTGCCCCGTCTTGAAGTCTTTTCCAGCTATCGGTGCCTTCATTTCTTTTGCGAGCTCCTGCATCCCCGGAAAATCGACGCTCTGGTTCGGAGCGCCATTCGCATAGGGAATGCCCTTTTTCGCGGCCGCGTAAGCGTAGATCTGTGACGGAGCGATGCGCTCATCACTATCGCGAAGACCCTGCTCAAATTTCGCGAGGCTCATGTGCACATCGGTGTAGTTGAGGTAAACCTCGGTGGATCCGCACCAGATGACAACCAAACGATCGCAGCCGTTTTCTTCCTTGAAGCGATCCATATCGGCCATCAATTGCTCGGCCAGATCCATTTTGGAGGATCCTTTTTTGACATGCTCACCGGAGAGGTTCTTAACGTAGCGCTGCTCAAAAACGGCCTTCATCGGCTTGATGGCGCTCAGTTCCTCTTTGAGTTCGTTCAGCATCTCGCGCTCTAGAACGCCGGCGCGGCTCGCAGCCTGGTACATATCTTCTGAGAAGATATCCCAGCCACCGAAAACCAAATCGTCGAGTTCCGCTAGCGAAACGTAGTCACGGATCGTGGGCACCCGATCATCGGTTCTTTTACCCAGGCGAATGGTACCCATCTCGGTCAAGGAACCGATGGGGAGTGCCAGCTTGCGTCGGATAGCATGCACGCCGGCGATGAAGGTGGTCGCGACGGCGCCCATGCCGGGCAACAGCACACCCAATTTGCCTTTGGCGGGGCTAACTTCGATATTTCCTTTGAGGCCCATGGCCGCTCCTAGAGCTCGAAAGGCTCTTTACTGCCCCAGATGCGGGCCAATTGCAAGCGGCCAATTCCCAGTGGAGAGCGGGGCAGAGCTACTTTATTGTGGGCAAGGACCCGAGGAAAAATTGCCGAGTGCCGTCGCTGCACCCGCATTATTGTCCAGCAAAAGGCATTGACCTGCAGCCACGTCGATCTTCACGGGAATGACCGTACTTTCAAGGCTTAAGCTCCCTTTCACGAGGCGCAATATCGCCTTCAACGACGCATTGTCGGGCGTGGTGTCGTCGTCCTCTGCATTCGCACTGTCGCTCGTTTGCGGGGCCTGCGTCGTGCTGCTCAGAAAGCTCTTGAGTAGGCCGATGACCGGCATCTTGGAAGCGTCTTGTAGCCAAACGCGATACGTCTCGTTGGCGGCCCAGCTCGGCGCAGCTTTCTTCAAATAAGGATTGAGCACGTCAAATTTGAACGACACTTGGAGATCAACTTCCGGCGCGAGGGAAATGGTCGGCGCACTGTCCAAGTCTGCGAGGCTCATCTGAAGCAGTCGGCCGCTTTCGGGATTGATGTCCACGCTCGCGACAACGGTTTCACCATAGCGCATCTCGACAGCCGCAAGCAGGGTGGACTCCATCGAAACAACCCCTTGAGCGTCGATCGACAGTTTGCCTTGACCGCCCGCAGATTTGATCTGCAAGAGCTCTGGGGGCGACGTATTGAAGAGTGAGCCTGCGAAGAGGTCCGCCGCAAATTGCAAATCCACCGTGCCCATATTGCTCTCACTGGAAATCTGCCCTGCTTCGAGCTGCAGGGTTGCTAGACCGGCCGTCGCTCCGAGATGGAGCGAAAACGGACGCTGGTCGACGTTGAGCGCCACGGCGATGGCTTCGAGAATTGAGCTTCCCAACACAATGCCCTCGGCGGCGGAGAACCCCAGGGAAAACTCCACCACACCCTTCATTTCGGTTATCGCGAGATCCAGGCTTTTCCCAGTCGCTTGCTCGACGAGACCGATGAGTTCCTTCGCGGCCTCCAAATCGACGCGAAGAGCGACGTTGCTTTGCTCCAAGACGACCACAACGAGCGCCTTGGAACTATTTCCTACACGAAGACCCAGCTCGATGCCGTCACCCACCAGGCTGGCGTCGATGCGCAACGAGAATTCGGGACGCAGAAAAGGACACGACGAATCATCCGCCGTTTCATCCGCTTTATCCCCTTCCGTGTCAGGGTAGGTCCAGTCTCCGTCGGGGGTGGCTGTTGCGACAGCGGTATCCGAATCGCCGAAAATAACGCCTCCGCAGAGTAGTTCAGAGGGAAGGAGAAAGGTCGTCTTGCCTGCCGAACTCGATTCAATATTTTCTTCGTTGAAGATCGCTTGTTGTAGCGCCTGTTCTAGTTGGGCCGCGAGCGCTTCTTCACCGCCTTCGGGAATCATTTTGTCGAGATCGAAATCTAAATCGAGATCGAAATCAAAGCCATCATCCGCCGTACCCGAATCGTCATCAGGATAGGGCGGAGGAGCCGAGGTGGAGGGGTTTATTGATTGTTCGGATTGCCCTAGCGAAGAAAATAGCTGCCCAAAGATTTCGCTGAACTGCTTAAGCGCCTTCCGATTTTGTTCCGAATTCAGGGTGCGCCCACCGCGCACGATAAAATCGCTGAGGACCGAAGAAGTACGCTCGCTCACTTCTTCGGCCGAAGGGCCTCCGCAGGCCGTTAGAAGAAATGAGGTCGCCAACGCGGCTATCAGGGACGTTCTCGCCGTTTGCATATCTAAGCCTTCCTTTCCTTGGGCTTTGCAGGGCCCACTAAGAATGTGCAGCCGACTTCCTAAGCAAGGTCTGTGCCCGTGGTATTGTGACCACGATCACAAGGCGAGGCGGCCCCGGCAAAAGCGGGTTCGTCTGTGTTTTTAATGGTTTATGTGGGTGAGAAAATGCGTTGCGCAGGTACTGCCCTTTTTGTCATAGGGCGCAACTGGCACAGATCGCCGTCTGGTTATCAACTGTTCACAGGCCGACGGCGATAGGCCAAAGCGACAATGGCGAGCAGCGATAGGATCAGCGAAGCGGGCCATGATGCGGGTTTGTCGGCGTCACCAATCGTGCAGCCGGTCTTGCCACCACCACTTTCGCAACTCTTTTCCGTATCCGGAGTCGTTTCGTCGCAGTTGTTATCCTGCCCGTCACAGACCTCTTCGGCATTCGGATGCACGGTATCGTCTTCGTCGTTGCAGTCCCAGCTTAGGCATTTGGGACCGATACCGTGTCCGTCGCCATCCTTGTCGGTGCAGATAATACAGTCTTCATCGATCTGACCATCGCAGTTATTGTCCTTGTCATCGGCACAAATCTCCGTGGCCCAGGGACTGATACCACCATCACTGTCGTTGCAATCGAGTGTCGTGCAGTCTTTGCCCACGCCAAAGCCATCATTGTCGGAATCGACGCAGTCCACGTCGGGACAGCCATCGTCAATGGTTTCGTCGCAGTCATTGTCAACACCATCGGCGCAAATCTCTTCCGCCCAGGGATGAACAGAGGCATCCGCATCGTTGCAGTCTTTCAGCACGCAATCGATGCCTACGCCCCAACCGTCACCATCGGTATCTGTGCATTGGACCCCTTCGCAACCGTCATCGACCGTAAGGTCGCAATCGTTGTCGATTCCATCGCCGCAGATCTCCGGTTTTCCTGGCCCAATATTGGGGTCATTGTCGTTACAGTCGGGTTGGCCTGTTCCACCAACGTTGTGGCCATCGCCATCTTTGTCGGTACCCGTGGCGCAACCATCGTCGGGGAATAAATCACAGTCGTTGTCGATGCCGTCACCGCAGAATTCCGCCGCACCGGGATTAACAAAATGGTCGAGGTCGTTACAATCCTGAGCGCCAGGACAACCCGCGCCAATTCCGTAGCCATCGGCATCACCATCAATGCACTGCCTTCCGATGCAGCCGTCGTCAGCGATGCCATTGCAGTTGTCATCCGCATTGTCGCCGCATTTTTCTTTGGCCCACGGATGAACCTCAGCATCCGTGTCATTGCAGTCAGAAAGGACGCAATCCGCACCAACACCGAAGCTATCTCCATCCGAATCGTTGCAGGCCACCCCGGGACAGCCGTCGTCGGGCGTCAAATCGCAGTCTTGATCGATCTTGTCGCCACAGATCTCAGAGGCCCCGTAGTGAACGGTGATATCGTTGTCGTTGCAGTCGGGAACACCCGTGCAGCCAGGACCGTAGCCATGCCCGTCGCCATCTTTATCTTCACAGGTACTGGGAAACTCCGACGTATTGCCACCGCCCGGAGTGGTCGTGCCACCGTTACCGATGGTGATCACTTCAGGCATGGATAGGTTATTTCCTTCGTTGGGCTCGGAGATGAAATCGTCTGCGTCGATCAGAATATACGAGATGTATTTTCCGTCGGTGACAGAACTACGTGAGAACTTCAGAGACGTACACTTATCGGGCGCCAAAGATTGGACCGGCTGCGATTCATCGCCGGGTTCGCTAATTCGTGGAGCCTTCAAAGGACGATCGTAGTAAAGGTCGACAAAGAACCGACCGACTTCTTTTGTACCCTGATTACATACCTCGACGTCATAATCGACTTTCTTGCCATTCACTTTGGATGAGAATTTCGAGACGTAGAGATCGGGATTGGAAAGCGTATAGGCTGTGGGACCGCTGGTATTGTCCGTCTCGTAGCATTCGTCTTCAAGAAAATCTCCCGCGTCCACGCGGCCCCACGCAGCGAATGAACCGTTGGGGCGCTGGTCGCTACGGATTTCTACGTCTTCGCAAGCGCCGACGTCCAGAGAGGCGATCGGAACAAAGAGATCTCCCATGTCCTGGGCGGCAGGGTCTGCCGACTGATCGTGCCAGAAGCCCACGCGGAATTTCTTCGCTACGACACTACCGGTGTTGCAGACCTTCGCCCGGTAAATGACATAAGCTCCGTCGATCTCCAATGTAAAGTCGGAGATGCGAACGTCATAGCCGATGCAAAATTCTACCGGCCCATAACCATTGGGGGTGAGAATACCGTTGTCGATCACAAAGCCAACCGCCGTATGCAAACCGTAGTCGATATTCTCTTTGTCCACACTGAGGTCAGGCATGCAAAAAAGCGGAGGGATAATTATATAGGCCCCTGTGGTATCAAAAATCGACGCGAGCGTGGGATATTGGGTACCGGGATCGATCAGCACGTGCCAGGTACCCGCGCCACCGATGCCACAAACGGTCGCCGTGAAGGTCGCCGTCTGATCCACAGCGGTGACCTCCAAGGAGGTGATTCCAGCGATCTGGGCGAAAGCTGATGTGGTGAGCACACCCATGCCCATCAACGAAACCAGAGAGACCAGCGCGATGCGTCCCAAACGGTATTTTGCTCGTGCGATTCTGCCCATGCATCAAACCCCTTTGCCCTATCCGGTTATTATAGGGCGATTTGCCTATTCGGGCCCCTTAGCCGACGTCGCTTTTTCCAGCGACGGTGTCTCCTGGGTCCGATCCAAACGGTGTCCATATTAAATGCAAGGCATGGACCAAGTTGGCTGGAAGCGGAGGCGGATCCGCCCGGCCTAACGTATTGTAAATATTGAGCACCCGTGCTGATGTAGGATAATATCCCACGGCAACTCGGGTGTGTCGACCCAAGGACAGTGGCCATTGCAGATGAGGCCTTCCGGCTATAAACTGCCGACACCACCGATCAGCTATTCAACTATGAGACCCGTTGCTGGCATACAAAGGCGTACCGAATGGACGGTGCAGCTAAGCATCTCTCGCTGGGAGGATCTAAGAGATCTTTCCAGAGGGTTGAGGGCGAGGCGGCAGCTCGTTATTCGGAGCCGAAAAAGACCCAATCGCGGCGACCGCGTGCAGCTGGAGATCAGCTTTCCGAATCGAAATAAATGTCAGTTGATGGGCATCGTCAGCGATATTCCGCTTCAAATTGCCGGTTTCGCGCTCGAACTCGACCCCAAGCACGGCTCGGATATGACGCTGCTGGAATCCATCGCCAGCAGCAACTGCAAGGATCCTCTTTTCGAACGCCCGATAGACGATCTCGACATCGACGCGGCCATTACCCGGGTGGAAACGAGTACCGACGCCGCCTCTGTGCGGTTCCAGCGCAGAACCGTTCGTGAAAGCGATTTGCTGCCATCCCTCACACCGAGCCCCGCTAAGCCACAACCGCCCGTCGAGGTGAGCTCGGAGGAGGTGGCCATTTCGCTGGACGAAGATTGGGAAGGCGATTCCATAGAGCCCTCTTCGGACACGGGCAACATCAGCCGCGAAATTGTGGACCCCAGTTATCGCAAGCCCGCAGTCACACTGCCTCCAAATCTCACGAACCCCGAGCTGAGGGCCCCGCTTTTTTCCACCCGCAGCCAGCCTTTCGCTAACGCGTTTGGAATCGATTTCGGCACCACCTATTCGAGTATTGGCATCGTCTGCGGTAAAGAAGCGATCGTCATCGACGATCCGCTCGGCCGAACCATGACACCGTCGGTGGTAAGTTATGCGGATGCGATTACACCGCTCGTCGGCTGGCGCGCGAGAGAGCGCGTGGTCACGCATCCCATAACCACCGTTCTCTCTCCAAAACGCCTGTTGGGCAGAAAATTCGACGATCCGCAAATCACGCCCTATCTCGACGCTTCGCCGGTACCGATCGCCCGCGGACGCGACGGCCTTCCCGTGATCTGCGTTCATGGAGAAGAACTTTCCCTAACTGAAATTTGTTCGCGCATCATGCACAAAGTGGCAACCATCGCCGAGGCGCGAACGGGCTTTCAAGCGCGGCAGGTTGTGTTGGCGGCTCCCGTGAGTTTTGAGGAACAGCGCGCGGCCATTCGGCAGGCCGCTGAATTGGCAGGTCTGGAGGTTCTGGCGATCCTCGATGAGCCTGTCGCCGCAGCCATCGACTACGGCGCGAATCGGCGCGGCCACGAAAAGGTAGCCGTATTCGATTTTGGCGGCGGCACGTTCGACTTCACCATGCTGGAAACCGAAGACGTCAAATTTCGCGTCCTAGGAGAAGCCGGAGATCCCTGGCTGGGTGGCGATGATTTGGATATCGCCATCGCTGAAGCCGCTGCCGACCAGTTTTGGCGCCAACACGGCATCGAATTGCGCAAACGACGTGTGGAATGGCAGCAGCTACTCTTCATCGCCGAGAAGGCGAAACGCAAACTCAGCGTCAGCCATGAAACGGTCATGCGTAGCCAAGGACTGGTGACCACCAGCCGGGGCTCACTCGATCTTGAATTCCCTATCACCCGAGACCTCTTGGACAGCATCTGCGCGCCCCTCGTGGATCGCGCGATCAACACCATGGAGACCTGTTTCAGCGTCACTGGAGTAGATCCAGCGGAAATCAACCAAGTCGTGCTCTCCGGCGGACTGGCGAATATGCCCATTGTTCAGAAACGCGTCGAGAGCTTCTTTCCCCAACACACCCCCGTTTTGATGAACCCCGATCAGGCGATTGCCTCAGGAACGGCTCAACTTGCGCGTCAATTGGCCGGAACACGCTAGATGTGGTCTAGAGCAGCGCCCCCTAATACGCTATGATCAGGCGTTTTTGGCAACGGATTTCTTGGAGCCCCCATGCAAGCGCCCATTAGCCTGGAAGTTAAATTCAAAGGACATAGCCTTGAAGAGTTCTCTTCGCTCTACGGCAACGATTTGTCCAACGACGGTATATTTATCCGTACGGAGCATCCACTAGGCACCGGCACGGGCGTCGACTTCCAACTTTCACTCGACAACGAGAGCCCCCTACTCAGCGGCAACGCAACGGTCGTTTTCACCGAACGCGACGACGTTTCAGGTATGGGTTTGCGTTTTAATAAATTGTCGCCCGATAGTGCAGGTAAACTCGCTGAGATTCTGCGACACAGCGAGCAAGAAACCAAAGCTACCATCGTTCCCCAGAGCGAAGACCAAAGCCGCCCCATTCCTCTGCAGGTAAAGCTACAAAGCGAAAGCCTTGATGACTTTGTTCGCGTCTACGGCGAAGAGCTGGGTGAAAAGAGCATTTTCATTCGCACCGCCGAGAGTTTTGCCATCGGTTGCCGCGTTGATTTTGAACTCCTGCTAACCGATGGCTCACCGCTTTTCGCTGGCCGCGCCCGCGTCGTATGGATGCTAAAGGGTATTCCGGAAATAGGAATCGCCTCTGGCGTGACGCTGCGCTTTGAGAGTCTCGATGGCGACAATGAGGCTATACTGAAGCAAGCACTCTCATTGAAGAGCGAAGCCATCCTGAAAGATGTTGAGACTCAAAAAGACCTACAACCCGAAGTCGGTGAGTTGTCGACATCGACAGCACCGGAGGTAACCGCCGTCGTCGAAGAACGCGACGAAGCTTCCCTCTTCGATGCTGATACAGACACGGCGACGGATCTCGAACAACAGACCGCAGCCAGCACTGCACCGTCGGCAGAAAAGGCCGAAGAAGATGAGACGGTAGCCGACGATGATCCCGTCACCAAAGTGCAAACCGACCGCCCAGAAATGCCCGAACCACAAGATACTTTTCAGGCTAAAGGCGAGATTGGGGCGGAGACGGATACGGCGCTTAAGGTCCAGCCAGATGCGAACGCCGATGCCGGTGTCGACAAACTAGCGAAGAGCGAAGAAAAAGAAGAAGCCAGCGCAAAGCCCGAAACAAAGCCGAAGGCGAAGGGCAAAGCCGCCAGGAAGGCGGAGAAAAAAGCGGACAGAGCAGCGGATAAGAAGGCGGATAAAGATACCAAAGCCGATTCGAGCGCGCCCGCCGCCACTGACACGCCCAAAAAGAAGCCCCCGGCACTCCCCACAAAGAATGTCGATACCTCAGCTCAGAAGCACGACGAAAAGAGTTCTGACTCTTCGATGCTATTGCTCTTCTTGATCGCCGCGATGGTGGGAATCATCGTCTATTTCCTCCTGACCTGATTAGCGGAGAGGTATTGGCGGACCTCAACCGAATCGGCAGCAAACTGAGTCGACTCGTGGGCAAATACGCCTCTGGAAGTTAGAAACACCAGAACAAATCATAGAGAAACGGTGATGACGATGCAGAAATCTCCCTCTCATCTCCCCCTCCTCTTCGCAGTTGGCTTGGCTTGGCTGGCCTGCGATTCAAACCAAAGCGGCCCCGGCACACCGGTCGACGATGGGGGGATCAATCTCGATGGGGCTATGGTCACTCCCCCCACGGGTCCATTTACCTTGGTCTCCGGACAGCCGGCCTTGGCGCTGATCAACGGCGCAGGATTCGACAATGCGGGTTATCTCGACTCACCCGGCGATGGCCTACTCTTTCGCTTCCCCGGCGGCATAGCAAGTGACGGCAGTCGACTCTTTGTCACCGACAAACACAACAACCGACTCTTGATTTGGGAAAAATCCCCGACGTCTAGCGAGGCCGGTTCTCCGGATACGGTGCTCGGGCAGAGCGATCTTTCACGCAATCATAGCGGCAATGGGTTGAGCGATATGAACTGGCCGTCCGCGGTGTCGGCGGGCGATGGGCGCCTGGTCGTCGCTGATAGCTTCAACAACCGCATCCTTGTTTGGAATAGTCTTCCGACGAGCGGGGCCCATGGCACGGCCGCCTCCTGCAGCATTTCCGCGGAGACCAATGACGGTGTCGACAAACTCGGCACCCCGTGGGGCGTTTGGACCGACGGCAAACGACTTTTGGTGAGCGATACGTTTGGCGGATCTGCAGCGGTATATGTTTGGAAGAATTTTTGGTCCACGGCCAAGGCCGACTGCAACAAGGCACCGGATTTCAAACTCACCGCCAAGAATGCCAGCACGGGAAAAAGTCAAATGCTCTCGCCGCGAGGTATCTCATCAGACGGAACGCGGCTTTTTATCTCAGAGAGCAACCGACGAGACGTTCCCAATGAGGACTCGCGAGGGTATTTCGTTTGGGACACATTCCCCGAAGCGGACAGCCCCCACGATGATTTCATTCTGACGACGTCCACTGGAAGCGGTGCCCCCCTTCCCACCCCCTTTCCTTTTGCGAGTGACTATTATGGCCTGACCCTCAACCGTGGCAGCAAGATCGCCGTTTGGTGCGGTGGAGGTCCCTCATCGACAACACCCCCGCACTACTACGTCACTCTCCCCACGGGCATGGAAGACATTTCGGACGGCTCCGGCCTGACCATCAATGATACCCGACTCTACATTACTCCAGCGGCTTCAAATATTGTCGCAGGCTATGAGCTGCCGTTGCATCAGAAATTCGGCGCATCATCCTGTACGGCCATCAGCCAGTCTTCTGCTGGATGCTCAAAGAAGAACGGCGAAGTGGTCTGTGAAACAGCGACGGATTTTGCCATCGGCAGAGTCGGAACCCGAAAGGAAAAGAGGATCATTTCCCACCCCCATCCCCAAAGCGATGGCCACCAGCTTTTAGTATTTTCCACCTACGATGCGAGCCTGCACGGATACGCTCCCGTCCCCACCAGCTCAGACCCCACGCCGGCATTTACCTGCGATCTCCTGCCCTATAAGGATGAAATCGGCTTCTACGGCGCCAAGTCAAAACTCTACCAGGGACGATATACCATCGTCGGTGATAAAGGGCTGCTGCATTGGCCCACCGCCCCTACCAGCGCTAGCGATTGCAATACCCCGTTGACCATCCCCAAAGCCGATCTCTCACTTTCCGCCAACGCGTCGATTTTCGACCTGGACTGGGGCGGAAGTGAAACAAGCGGAGAGGGGCTCTTCGTTGGGTACAAAGCCGACGGAGGGCTGCACGTCAACTTCTACAGCGCGAAGGCAATTGAATCCTTGGAAAATGGCGACGCAATCTCACCGGAATGTACGGTGGATGGTGGCCCGATCACCTTTGGGAGCAATGGCAGCTCCACGCTCAGCGTGAACAACACCCATCTCGCGATCAATCTGTCGGGGAAGGTCAATTTCTACGAATTCGGCAATGCCACCTGTCCTGCCAATGAAGCGATACCCTACGCGTCAGTGCAGCCCCAAAAGTTCCAGCTTTATAATTCCCTGGGCATGATTCTCGATCAGAGCGGCAAGGTCTTTTTTTCCGACACCAATTGGTACCGCGTGCTCTACTGGGCGGATATTTCCTCGCTGCTCTCCGGCGCGGAACCCGATGCTGTACTCGGCAATACCACAGCCAAGATGGCCACACCGGGGGTGACGCAAACTTTGCTTACCCTGCCCGCCTACCTCGCCTTCGATTCAGTCCAGCTCAAACTATTCGTTGGGGAATTCGATTGGGGGTCCCGCCTTCTGGTTTTTGATGGTGCGACAAAATAGAGAGGCTCCGAACCACCGCCTGCTGTAGACGCCATCCTGCTTCGCCTTGTCCCCCCCTGTTTCAATGGAACAGCGCCAGGCCGACTCCTAAATGAAGGCGTTGTTCCAATGAAACACCGTAACCCGTGAGAACAACTGGCACGGCTTTAGCCGACACATCCGTCTATATAGACCTGCCGCGCGGCCAACACTCGGCATGGATTCTGCTTAGTCTCTCCTCAACAGCGTATTCAGCGGGAGAGTAAAGATGACGCGTTCTAGAATTCACGGAGACCACGGCGTCCCTGCCGCCCTCGCCCTATTGGTCATTTTCGCCCTACCCGTTTTTTCGGCCTTCGCCGCACCGGCCAAGCGCTCCGGACTACGTCGGCTCTTTGCGACGTCACAGAAGCGAGCCATTCCCGACCATCACCATGCAACGCTCGGGCGCCTTCGCGAACAAAGCAGCCCCAATGTCTCCGAACTCTACCGGGCCTTGTCTGAGGCATCGAAAGAGTCGTCTGGCAAGGTCAAGAAGGGCTCTGAATTCTACGAGCACCTATCCTTCGCCGACAAGCAGTTGACGAAACACTGGATAGAACTGGAAGTAAGAAACAGTAGCGCTGGACGGGCCGAGGCTTGGGCTGCCAATGATATTGTCGCGGCTGCCATTCTAACGACCACCACCTGGAAAGCGAGCCGCATCATCGCCGCAGCGCCACGGTTGTCGTTTGACTCAGATAGCGCGCGCACGATCAAAAAGCAGGTGAAAGATGCTCGACAGAAGTTGGAGTTAGCCCTCGAGGTTTCTTCTAAAAACTGGGCTGATCCCACGCTGGAATCCGTGGAAAAGGAGCAACGGCAGTCATTTGAAACGGGTCTGCTTGCCTTTGCCACAGCCGGCCTGGACCCATGGAAACCAAGAGACCTTCGACACGAAACCAAGACTGTGGACAAATACGTGCTGCGAGCCGTTGAGATGAACAATAAGGCCTGGAGAGAGACAAGAGAATACGCAGAACGAAGTGAACTCCTCAACGAAACGCTTACTCTATTGTCTACCCTCCGAACTATCGACGCACGATATATCCACGCAGTTCAGCAGCGCGTCAATACTGAAGCAGAGAGCTTGATCTCCGAGGGCATCGCCATATCGACCACCTTCATGAATGAATCCAAGCAAAGAGGCTTCGAACGGTCGGCGGAGCATCTGCGGCGCATTCTACCAGCGTTTGCCGCCACCTGCGCTGCTAAACCCTCGCCTCAGCGTGACACCTTGTTGGCGGCCTTCGAATCGACCTTAGGCCAGCTGAACAGCCTTGGGAGCACCCCCCACCGCGAAGAGGTTCTTTCTCAATCTCGGTTGATCGCGGATATCGGAAAGCAAATTTCTCCCGTCGAGGCCGTTGTCCCCGCGGGACTCAAACGCGTGTTTCAGGAGTTCAAGAGCCAGGCAACGCGTCGACTTCGAGCGGAGTACACGACTGCGGTATCCAACAGTATCCAGACCGTGCACAACTTCTTCGAGGCCGGCCCACCGAAGATTGAAAGGGTGACCTCGGGCGCTCACGTCGGCAAGAACTTCTGGCCCTGGTCCGTCGATGGACGGCGAGGAAACGAACGGACTTTACTCAACGCTATCGCCCCCCATTGGCCTCGCTACCGCGCCGCGAAAAAAACACTGGGTTGGGCCAAGGAGTTGGCGACAGTAGCAAAGGAATTAGAAATCGAATTGCCGCAATTGGGTAGGAAGCTAGCTGCTGGCGAAAATAGCTTGCGTGCAGGTGAAGCAGGTTTTTCTAGGGTCTGTTGGAAAAAGAGCGAACCATCAGTATTGGAAATACGCCCCGAAATCGTCCTTCACTACTCCAGAACGAAGTACGGGCCAAAGAGGAAATTTCGCATAGCGGCCGACGGGCAAGAGGTTCGTCTATCCGAGAAAACCTATGAGAAGGTGTCGGCGCTCTTTTCTCGGAAAGATCCTATCTCTTTGCTCCTCGCAGAATATTTGGTGAAAGACAGAGTGTATAACGAGACCGCAAGAAAGGAAGTCCTCAAGGCCCTGAAGAAACTCAAAGGAAAGACGACACCGATACGTGTGACGATCAAGACGGACGGGGCTGGGCGAAAGACGCCAGTCATTGCCAATGACCAAAAGGGGTTCAAAAGTTCGGTAGCGAGAGTACTTCTGAAAGCCGAAGGACTGTCTCTGTCGCGCGAAGATATCGTCAGCCGGCTGCCCAAAACGGCACGCCTATCCTCCGATCTCGAAACGCTCAGCCTGCTCTTGGATATCGAGATCTACAACATCAACAAGCTGGTAGGCCAGCTTGCTCTCGAGCAAACGCCAAAGGAACGTTTCGGTATCGAAGCGGTGGTCGCTGCGACCGCCACAGAACAGCCTGGCGCAACAGGCACCATTTGGGGATATCGGCTCGTCAGAAAAAAGCCCATCGAATAGCCTCGGCTTGCCATTTCCACATCCAACCTTCCCTGGTTCGTTGCGCTCAGTGCCCACGACACGTTGCACTCGCCGGCCTCGACTCTCTTCAACTCTGAATTTGAAATAGCCCTTTGCCTACTCGAGAACCGCGAAGGACATCATTTCGGCCACATGGGATGGCGAGGGATGGCATAGCAGTTGCTATTCAAAAAGTCGGGGAAACTAAGGGGAGACACGAGCATGAAAAAGATGAAATCCGTACGATGGCTGCTGCCGCTATTTCTGGCAGCGCTATTCCTTATTCCACAAGCCAGCCACAGCACACCTCGAAAAGCGAGAGCGAGGGAAATGAATGCACTGAACGGCGGGCCGATGACTTGGCGTGATGCGGCGAAAATAGCCCGAGCGGTGGGCGGCGCCGCTGGCGATGCTGTGCGCGCCCGCGTGGGGTATCGACGGTTGCTCAAATCCCATCCCGAACTGCGTCAGCTTGGTGCCGGTCCCGGGCAAAAACTTGCAGATTCCATCAATGAAAAGGGCGTTTTTCAATCGCTCGAACGCCGCAGCTTGCTCCATGATTCAACGTTGATCAATGTTGTGGCGACAGCGCTAAGCCGCGGCCACCGTGTCGACAAAACAACCTTGCTGTGGGCCGAGCGAGTGGGGGGCTATTTCACGGGCCTAAAAGGTGTCGCAGCCAGACAACTACTCGGCAGTCTAGCGGCACCGAGCAAAGAAGCGGGATTCATGGAGCTCATCTCCCAACCGGGAAGCCCCCAAGCCATTGCCGCCTCAGCCCGGGCCACAGCGGCTCAAGCGAGACACGCGCCGCAACAAGCGGAACTCGCCGGTGTGCTTGAATGGGTCACGGAACGCCATAAACGGATCAAGGACGCGACGCTCGCTCCATAAGAATGTCGTTGGTCCGCCTTTGAGGCACCTACCCCAAACTTTCAGCGCCCATGTCGCTAGGTGCTGCGGCCTTTACATACCCGGAGGAATGGCGAGCATGTCGGGGTCGCTATTCGGATCCAACTTGATGGCTTCTTTCGCGTTGAGCATCAAGTTGTCCTCCACCCGCTGCGTGCACCGGCTTCCTGGCTCTGACGATTCCGTTTCCACGCAGAGTTTGAAGGGATCGCCATCGGCCGGGATACCCGCCTGGGCTTCAAAGTCTTTGGGGGAGCGCAGGTATTTTCCTGGCGCGGGAATGAGACGGTGTTGCCCATTGAAAAAGGGGATCGCTTCTTCATGAAAGAGTAGCAGCCCCTGGTTTCCGGCGATGAAGACGACATCGCCGGGCTGGTATTGCTCCAGATAAAAGATCGAACACTTGTCGTCTTTGCATTCTATGCAATATTCGCCATCGCAATCGTCCGTTGTGGGAAGTGGATTGCAGTCGAGTTCTGGGTCGTCCGCCCGCGTTCCTGTTTCCGGGTCTAACGAGGCAACAACATTCGGATCCGCACAAGCGGACACCTGAAACAATTTTGACGCGCAACGATTCGCTTTGTCGAAATCATATCCTTGGTCGATTCGACAGGTCAGGGGCAGGGGCATCTTATTCCAGGTACCCTTATTAACCGCCTCATCATTGCTTCTCCACGCCCCCCATGGCTTCTGGCGCAAATAGTAATAACTCCGATCGCATTTGGGATTTGATTTCGGGCAAATACGGTTGGGCAGTTCCACCCGAATCGCTCGGCCATCTTTTGCGACGTTGCGCATGACCAAGAGGTTTTGGTATTTGCGGTACATCACCGCATACCGCGACTGCCACAATGCCCATTTGTTGCCGGGCTTGGAAGAGAGTCCCCCGATGCGACCCATCTTCATCTGAGAATATCCGGCGTTCAAATCTAGAATCGCGCGCAGCCAAGTCCTTTTCGCTCCGCCTGAGAAACTGAGCGTCCTGACGAGGTTTTCGAAAGTATGGAGGTCACCCGGGCCGTCGAACGTCCTATTGCGAACAAGTTCGAGCGTAATGGACGGCTCTTCCAGAACAAGAAGGTAATCGACCAGCGCGGACTCAAGGTTCCCTGCCCAACTATGGCCATGACGGACCTCGGCTGGCAGGACGGCATGATTGGGATCGATCGCCGGTTCGGAGGTCAGGTCGATATCGGTATCGTTAAAGTTGAATATTCGGGTGGTCAATACGGCCGGACGATTGGCACGACTGGCTTCGCGTGCCGCGTGGAGTTTTAGATTTCGCAGTTCTCGATCGTTGACGATGGCTCTATTCCATTTCTCGTGCCACATCCCCAACGAAAAGATCTCTTGGGTCAACGGATATCCGTGGGCGAGGTTTGGGGAAAAGTCCGTCAGCATACCGTCAAGGGTCGAAAAGTTCGGCATCCACGAAAATGGCGCCGTCCCCTCGCTTATCAAGCGAACCATGCGTTGAAGGAAACCGATATAGGCCTCGGCGAAAGCCGCTGGCGGATCGGCTTTGTCGTCAAAGGCTGGGCGATAATGCCAACTTCGATTGCCATATCCTCCCGCCATTTGATATTTTTCCCCCGGATTTGGCGACGGTGACGCAGGCATATAGCGGATTTCTGTCAGCTTGTTCGCCCAATTACGAAACTGAAAGGCCTGCCTCACCCCGACGACCCTTCGGCTTGCATCGAGAACGGTATATTCGCCCCGAAATGCACGGCTGCTAGGAACATAGGGATGCCCCCCTATGTCATCGGAAATCATCCCCGGTGCTCCCGTTTCACGCAAGACGCGCTCCAGGCCGTCCCGATACGCCGGAGCTGCACCTGCTTTGGAAGGGTCGACCGCATAACAAGGAAAGTCCTGAATGGCGGGGGGCATCTTTCTAAATTCCGCAGAAAAGGGCTGACCTCGATATATCGCACGGTTCTCGAAGTCGCGAGGTTGATAACCAATATTGAAAACGATGTTATCCCCGTCTCTTCGATAATCGCCATTCTTGTACACGACAGGATTGCCTTCACTGTTAACACCGGGCGTATGAATCAGCGGGTCGGCTGGTGATATTTCGTTTTCCCTCAGAAGTGCCGGTGAACAAAATGCCCCCGCGCCCATCGCGCATTTGCCGTTAGAGCTTCCTTTCACGATTTCGTTGCTCGGCGCACATGTCACCCTTCGAAAAGCTTCGCTCGGCAGGTAGAACCGGTCGTCACAACCGGAGCCAACGATGGCATCCCGGGCCGTCAGTTCGATCTTTTTCCGCCGAACTCCAAAAGCCGTACGCTTGCCGCAATATTCACCGAGCTGATAGGTGTTGACCTTCGAATCCCTAATCTGAACAGGATAACGAAAAGGTCTAGGATAGCGCCACGGCGGAATGACCTCGGGATCGGGACAATTAGGTGCGCACGGTTTATTCCAAGCACCGACACCCACAATTGGAAAGATATCGTCAACCGCGAATAGGGCGGGACGCCACTCGGTTCGCTGCGTGCCGTCGGCATCGGTGAAGGTCACGTCACCCGCTTTCGTTTCCATAGCCCAGTCTTTGGGGTCATGCGTCGTCATGGAGGCGGACATCGCATCGTCTCTACGGCCGCGAAACGACGACAATTCCCAGGGCGCCGACAGAGGGTGCCTGCCCTGTGGGTTTTCGTAGGCCATGAGTTTCCCCATATTCTTGGCGTAAAAAGGCATGTTGGGCAGTTGTTTTCTAAAACTGCGATAGGTTCCGTTCTTCTTGAAATTCACAGCCAGAATATTGGCGCCCGTACGAGCCGAATCAGCGATATCGGCCACTGCATTGAGTAGAGGCTCAGACCATTCCAAGGAGCAGGTCGTTTCATTTTCCGCAGGAACGCAGTCCTGCGCCGCGGTAAGCCGAATGGTATGGGTGCCGAGCGGCCGCGCACGCGCATAATAAGGCATAGGGGCGCCGCTCTTGAGTTTTGCATTCGTCTCGGAGATTTCCTCATCGACAAAACCGCCACAGCCTTGGTCGCCGCCAGCATGCCCTGTCAAATACTGGTAGCTGGGCACTGCGAGCAAGAGAGCGACGAGAAGTCCCACGAATAAATATGCACGGTACGATTTTTCCGGTTGTGAACGCGGTGTTTCGTTTTCGGCCATGAGCCAGCTCCAATTCTCACGAGGATAGGAATCTCTTTCCCAGTCAGTCCGCTCATTCTAGAACAACTTCGGCGCAGGCGACAGTCTCAGGCGCTAGAGTGCATATCGGTTTTTTCGAGTCGGTGAGATTGGACGACGCTAGTTGCGCCCCTCCGTCGATCAATTTGACGGTCGTCAATTCTTCGGTAGATCGCGCGAGCAGAGAGGGCATCCAAGGGCGGTGGCAACCCGCACGAAGAGCTGATGCCCGCCGCTCTCATTATTTGCTAGGATGTCTCTCTTCGTAGAAATGAGGTGATCTTAGCTGCTCGAAATAATGTTCCAAGTCCCGATGGGACACTCAACGTGGAACGGATAGGAAGGCCCCGGCTCTTCTTTTCCGATACCTACCATTTCTTCCTTACGACTTCTTGGCTGAATGTGATTCTGATCTACGCCCTGGGTTTTGTCGTAACGAATCTCTGCTTCGCCTTGGCGTATTGGAATATGAACGGTGCTATCAGCGGCGGCTCGGGTTCCTCGTTTGAGGACGCTTTCTTCTTCAGCGTACAGGCCATTTCAACCATAGGCTTTGGCGTCCTCACCCCGAATGGTCTGGCTGCCAATGTGTTGATGACGGTGGAGACGTTTGTGGGACTGTTGGGCTTCGCACTGATCACCGGACTCACATTTGCTAAATTTTCTCGCCCCACTGCACGCGTTCTCTTTAGCAAGAGGGCTTTGGTAGGAATTCATAACGGTGAGCCAGCGCTGATGCTGCGGTTGGCCAATGGGCGCGCCAACCAGATCTTCGATGCCAAAATCACGGTACATCTTCTTCGAGATGAAACCACCAAAGAGGGGATGCAGCTGAGACGTTTTCACGAACTGCAACTCGTACGAAGGCGAACACCTGTTTTTGCGCTGACCTGGACCGCCTTCCATATTATCGATGCCGAGAGTCCTCTCTTCGGAATGACCGCAGAAAAACTGATAGAACTCAACGGCCAACTTATCGTCGTAATCAACGGCTTGGATGAAACGTTCGTGCAGCCGATTCACCCTCGAGGTTTCTACGGCCCTGAAGCCATCGCCTGGAATGGTCGTTTCGTGGATATGGTGAGCCGGGACAATAGCGGTCAGTTGTGCATCGACTACCGCAGATTTCACGAAACCATTTCCGAGTGAAAACCCTAGCAGGATCGGCTACGGGCATTCGAACAACGCTACTATTTCTAAATGCTGCGTATGGGGGAACATATCCACCCCACGTAATTCCAGCAGACGGTAGCCCCCATCGACCAACAATCGCGCATCGCGCTCGAAGGCCTGAATGCCACAGGCGATGTAGATGATCCGCTCGGCCCGAAACGAGACGAGCTTTTTGACAACCGCGGGCTTTAGGCCTTTTCGGGGAGGGTCGACGATAACCAGGTCGGGCTGAAAAGAATCGAGGGCCGCTAGATTATCCTCCACCGCGCCCGCAAGATAGCGCAGATTTGGAACGTTGGCTGCCGACAGATCGGCTATGGATGATGCGCTCGCTTCAATGAGCAACGCTTCATTCCAGCGCGAAGCTAAGAGGCGACTGAACACGCCAACGCCGCCGTAGAGATCGGCGAGCTTGCCAACCTTTTCCGGGGAAAGCTCCAATACCGCGTCAGCCAATAGCTCCGCACCGGAAAGCGACGTTTGAAAAAAACTCCCCGGTGAAATCTCAAACCGCTGACCCGCCAGCTCAAGGCTTAGCCTCTCTTTGCTCCAGACTTCTTCCGGCACGCCACTGAAGGGATAGCTACTGCGTTTGCGATAGATGATTTGCGAAACGCTGAGTAAGCCCGGCAGCGCGGAGAGTTTTTTCGCTAAAGCCGGCCTTGTTTTGTTGACCATCAGCACCAGATCCCAACGCCCATCTTTGGGATCGCAGCGAATCGCCACAGCGTGGAGCCAGCCGCCTTCCACATCCGACGCCTCAACACCTACGGTAGTCAGATCCTCACGAAGCGATTCGAGGGCCTTGAGCGTCGCAGGATGCTGAACCGGACACCCCTCCGCGGCGACAAGCGCCAACGACTGGCGTCGATAGAAACCAAAGCGCAAGCTCCCGTCTGTGCTACTGGCCGGCATCAGAAGGCGTGTTCGATAACCGAAAGGCAAATCAAGCCCTGAGAAATGGGTCTCCAGCTTCTCGTCCGTCAATGACGCAGCCAATTTGTCCAAGGTCGACTTCTTGAGCACAAGTTGAGCACAGTAGTCCATTTCTTGGAGCGTGCAGGCGCCACAGTCGTGAAGGACTTCACAGGGTGCTTCAACCCGATCGGCTATCTCTTGGATGGTCATCTTCTATTTCAGCTCTTCTTTGAAGAAATCCAAGATGCGCCCGTAGAGACGGGCAGTTATGTTGGGGTCGGTGACCATATGCGTGTAGCGTGAAAGCGGCAAAAAGTCGTGCTTCTTGCCGGCCCGAAAAAGTGCATCCGAGAGTTTGATCGCATGGCTGAAATACACATTGTCGTCACTCGTGCCATGAATGATCAGCAATGGGCGTTTGAGGTTCTTCGCCAGAGGTAACGCTGAACTTTTTTCGTATCCAGCGGGATTGTCTTTGGGCAGTCCCAAATAACGTTCGGTATAATGCGTGTCATAGTCTAGCCAATCCGTAACGGGAGCCCCCGCAACAGCAGCCCGATAAACTTCGGGATGTTTGAGTACGAGCATCGTTGAAAGATAACCACCGAAAGACCAGCCGTAGACGCCCACACGATCCAGATCGAGTTCAGGATAGCGTTTGCCGAGCGCCTGTAAGCCAGCGACCTGATCTTGAGCCGGAAGCTTTACGAAATTTCCCTTGAGCGCCCGCTCCCATTTTCGTCCGCGCCCCGGCGTGCCTCTTCCGTCCAAGGAAACCACAATGAAACCCTGGTCCGCGAACCATTGCTGCAACAGATAGCGATGAAGACGCGTACTGACCACCTGATGCCCGGGCCCACCGTAAACGTACACGATGACCGGGTATTTCTTTGCCGCATCGAATTTGCGAGGACGCACGATCGCCGCGTGGTATTTCAGCTTCCTTGCCTGACCTTCGACCTGAACTGCTGCCTGAACTGTGGTGAGTTCTAGCCTCGGCGTGAAGGGGGGCTTTTCGACGAGAGAGCGTAGCGCGCCGATGGCCTTTCCCGATTTATCTCTCACGATCCATTCGCGTTCACCGCTGAGTCGCTCCACCTTCTCTACGAAGATCGATGCCCGAGAACTGAAGATGCCCCGATGGTGTCCTTTGCCTTGGGTCAGTGGGGTGGCTTCCCCGCTTTCGAGGGAAACTCGATAAAGCTGCCAGCTGGTGGGATCGGCAGAGCCCGAAACGACGGCGGTTTTCGACTTTTCGTTGAGATGAACCAAGGTGCGAATGCCGTTGGGCAAGTTGGTAATCTGACGAACGAGCTTGCCCTGCGCATCGTGCAGTTCTAGTTGGCGGGCTCCGCTTCGCTCGCTCATCCAAAGAAAGCCCTTTTCCTTTTTCAGCCACCGGGGCAGGCGCTGGTCGATGTTGACCCATGCGGTGTCTTTCTCCCCCCAGAGACGTTCCGTTCTTCCTCTATTTCCCCGCGCGGCGAGGATAAGTGATTCGGTCTGATTTCTGTTTTGAACGATGATGGTTGGTGGCGCGCCTTTTCGCCATTTCACCGTGTTGAGATAAGGATAGCTATTATGATCCCATTTCAGCCAACGGGGCTTCGCCACCCGTTTCTTCATGTTCGCATCGACCATGCCCAACCGAATCCGAGCGTTCTTTCGCCCCGCACGCGGATAGTGCGTATTTCGTGCGGCTTTAGCGGGCTGAGCCGGATCGATAATGCCGAGGGTCTCAACGCCAGCGTTGTCGGTTTCTTGAAAAACGAGACGTTTGCTATCCGGCGACCACCAATAGCCGTAATAGCGCCCCATTTCTTCCTGGGCGACAAATTCGGCGAGACCATTGGTAATGGTGGAGCGCGATCTCTTCGTCAGCCGCCGCCACCGCCCTGTTTTTGTCTGCGCAATATATAGATCGCCCGCTTTTACGTACGAAAGGTATCTTCCATCGGGAGAAAAACGCGCATCGATCGCATGGCCACTGCCAAGGTCGATCTGCCGAACATTTCGCGTTTTTCGCTCGTAGATATAGAGCTTGCCGGAAAGGGGCAGAAGAATCAGTTTTTGGTCGCGGCTTAGTTTGTAGCTGACGATTCCTCGAGCCGCTAAGCGCATACGCTCGCGCCTCGCCTTTTCTTCGTTGCTGAGCTCTTCCTTCTTCCCGCTCAATAGTTGTTCGGACGTTAGAAGGAGAACTTCCTTCTTCGTCGCGACTTCGTAACGATAGAGCGCACGTTTGAACGAGCGTGATTCGGAGCGCAAGAAGAAAATATATTTGCCCTTATCAACGATCTTAATCCGTTCGGGTGCGCCCAAACGAAAACGATACGTCGCGGCAAACTGACGAAGAAAATCCTGGCCGGCATTCTGACTTTCTGCCTGGGCGCCCAGTGAACTGCCCACGCCCAACGCAACAAAGACCAGTATGGAGCCAAGAAATTTTGGCGAGCAATTCATAGATATCCTGTTCAAAGCGAAAATCGGGAGGGCAGAAAAATATAGGGCCCACCTCTCCCCACGTATTGGAGCGGCATCATAGCGATCGTGGGCTTTGCCCACAATGATCGTGTCACTGCTGCCACATCCCCGGTCTCGCTCACCGAAGCATCGAGAAAACGGATTGTTCTCAGGTGCTTGGCTCCATCGTAGACATTGAGGAAGCTGGCACCCTGTTTGCTTTATCTCCTGGCAAGAGGAGTTAACGATGAAAAAAGCCGCCATCACCCTTTTCGTTCTATCCGTCGCCGCGACCCCCGCGTCGGCCGGCATTCTCATGCCGCGCAAAGCCCCGCTCAAACCGCTAAAGGTTCATAAGGAAGAGATCAACATCGAGATCTCTAACCAGGTGATGCAGACGACGCTCGATCAGGTCTTTGCCAATCAAGCGAACGGCGATATCGAAGCGACCTATCTCTTCAAGCCCCCCCGCGGCATGGCGGTGTCGGGCTTTGCGACGTGGGTGGACGGAAAGAAGATCGAAAGCCGGGTCAAAGAAAAGCAAGATGCGAAAGAGACGTACGATAAAGCGAAAAGTACCGGAGCTCCTGCGGCGCTTCTAAGCTACGACAAAAAGGGGATGTTCTCGATGCGGGTGGCCCGGATCCCCGCCGGGGAAACGCGTCGTACGCAGCTTCGTTATGAGGGCATCTTGGATTATCGCGGTGGCCGCATAGACCTTCAGATCCCCTTACACGTGGCCAGCCTTCCCACTGTGGAAAAGGGTACGTTCACCGTCAACATTGACATCAAAGACTCAAAAGAGATCACCGAAGTTCATTCCGATACCCTGCCGATGAAAGCGCATAAAATATCTCCTCACCATTGGCGCATCACCTACACGAGTCAGAAGCAAAAGAGCAAAGATGATCTGCGCCTTCATTATCGCGTTCGTAGTCGCGATATCGGTTTGACATTTCTCACCCACCGCAAGGCCAAAGAAGATGGCTACTTCATGGTCCTGGCGGCTCCCCAAGAATTGACGACCCAGAACGATATCGTCAAAAAGGATGTGGTCTTCATCTTCGACGTGTCGGGGAGTATGCAAGGACAAAAGGTTCAACAGGCCCGCGACGCCCTCAAGCAATGCCTCACCAATATGAATAGGGACGACCGATTTGGCATCGTCGCTTTTTCGGATGCCATCAACCCACTGCACCATCAACTGCAGCCCGTTAGCGCGACGAATGTGGCGAAGGCCGAGAGCTTTGTAAATGGGCTACAGGCGAACGGCGGCACCAATATTCACGATGCGCTACTTTCGGGTCTGAAGCTATTCAATGATAGTGACCGCCCCCAAGTAATCGTCTTTTTGACAGACGGACAGGCAACCGTTGGCGTTCAAAACGTCGGTCAGATCCTCGACGCGGTAAAAAGCAAGAATACGAAGCGTACGCGGATCTTCACCTTTGGCGTGGGCAATGATGTCAACCGCCCCTTCCTCGAACGGCTGGGCAAAAGTCACCGCGGCAGCGTCGATTTCATCGCTGGCGGCACAGCTCTTAAGCAAGCGGTTAGCGCCTTTTACGCCAAAATCTCACGCCCCGTACTTTCTGAATTGGCGCTCGAATTTGGCGATGTCACCACCGTCATGAACTATCCCAACGTACTGCCCGACCTCTATAAGGGGTCACAATTGCTTTTGGTCGGGCGCTATCGCGGTTCCGGCAAGCAGAATGCTCAACTGCTCGGCATGCTCAACAAGGCGAAAAAGCGTTACGCCTTCAACGCCATCTTCCCCGAGGAAAGTGATAAGAACGCTTTTCTGCCGCGGCTCTGGGCACGACGCCGTATCTCGTATCTTCTCTCGCAAATGCGAATGTACGGTGAGGCGCAAGAGGCGCGTGCAGAGGTGATTCGTCTGGCCAAGCGCTATCATATCGCCACCCGCTATACCTCGATGGTTTCTACCGCGCCTCGGCGCATCGCTTCGCTGAGCCCAGCCCGCATAAAGCCCGGCGATCCCGAGATTCGCATTCGTGCACCTCGAGATGCCAAGGAAGTAACCGCAGTCTTCCCCTTTGGCGTCACGAAGTCTGCTCGCTATGAGGCCGCGCTCGACCTTTGGACCGTACGCTTTCTGATTCCTCGTGATACGGCGGATGGTAGCTATTGGGTGAGACTCTTGGTGACCACCAAGGCGGGAAAACTGAAAAGTTATCGTGTCGCCTATACCGTTGACACCGCCGCGCCGACAGTGAAGCTGTCTGTAGACGGCCCTATCATTCCTGGTGCCACCATCACATTGAGTGCGCAGCAGGTGATCACCGAAGCGGAACTGCGCCAATCCCCTGTGTATCGTAGAAACCCGGAACGCACGCGACGACTCTTTGCACAGATGATGGCGGATACGCGGCAAGTGGAGATCCGACTACCCAGCGGGAAACTCCTCTCTCTGACTCAGGAAAAGCCGGGGCTATGGACTACCCGCTGGCGCGTGCCTCTAGATATCGGCCTGGGTTCGCAAACCCTCAAGATCATCGCCACCGACGTCGCTGGAAATCGTTCATCCGCTGACGAAGCGATAGCGGTGACCCGATGAAAAACCAACTGGCCGGCCTAGTTACCCTGTGTCTTCTTCTGGCGACGGGAGAGTCGCTAGCGACGATGCCCAAGCTAAAAATTGTCGAGCGATTGGTCAGCACGCGGGACGTTCGTGCCGTAGCGACTAACCAAGACGGCACCTGGATGGCGACAACCGGTGGATTGCTCCATCTCAAGGGCGGAAAACTAACGGCCTACAGCAATGCGGACGGCCTTCCCCCTGGGCGACTGCATGCCCTCCTGATGGAAGATGACGGGTCTTTTTGGGTAGCGGGTGACAAGGGCGCAGTTCGGGCCCGCTTAGAAACCGATCGTCTCAGAATTGAACATCGGGTCAAGGTACGCGGGGTACGGGCCTTGACGGAGTTTCAGGGCCGGCTGTACTGGGCGACTTGGGGCACAGGATTGCAGCAGTCCGCCAAAGGCGATAGTTCCACGCGCCCGGTGAGACGAGCCAATCGTGACCGATGGCAGACCCTGAGCGCCTTGGTCGTTGCCGACGGCAGCCTCTATGTAGCTAGCGTTGGCGCAGGCGTTCTACATTTTGATGGCAAGCGCATAACACCTATCCGTAGAGGTATGCCCAGCTATCTGGTTTGGTCCCTCGCCTTCGACGGTGAAAGAGTATGGGCCGCAACATCCAGTGGACTCGTGCATATCAAAGGCAAGAAGGCAGAGAGAACGCCATTCCTCAAAAACCGAATCAACAATGGCACATCGAATGGCATCCGGCTTGGCGACGTGCGCGCGATTTCGATTCGTGGAGACCGAATTTTCGTCGGTCGGTTTGGCGGAGGTGTCTGGAGAATCCGCCCAGACGGACGCCCTTTGACTGTCGTTGGCGTGCCGAGAAATGCATATGTGTGGGCCATTCATGATTCGGGAAGCAAACTCAGGGTAGGAGCCCGGAATGGCTTATGGGTACAACGCATGAATACGTTTTCACATTGGGCTCTTGAAGGCCCCCTATCCAACGATATTTCATCCATTGCTCAGAGCCGAAGCGGCCTTTGGGTCGGCACGTTTGATTCTGGTCTGAGCCGATTTCATAAGGGGCATTGGAAGCATTTCGGCCTCAACGACGGATTGGTTGACGATCGAATCAACCATGTCGCGATTCAAGATGACGGTGGCAAAGAAATCGTCTGGATCGCCACCCCGCGCGGCGCCTCACGCTACGTTGATGGTGCTTGGAAAAGTTATGCAGCGGGCGCGCCCAACGGTTTGGCGCGCGGCCATGTAAATGCGATTCAGGCCGTCGGTTCAACAGTGTATTTCGCATCTAGCGCCGGAGTTTCTGTTTTTGACGGAATCCGATGGCAGCGTTTTGGAAAGCCACAAGGATTCCCCCTACGCCAGGCGACGACGATAAGCCTGGACGACTACGGAGGGCTTTGGGTCGGTGGACTGGCCGGGGCAGCTCGCCTTATCCGTGCGACCGGACGGTGGACGCGTCGCCAGACGACCACCAACGGAGACTTGCCCGACGATTGGGTCACAGCCCTCGTCACCGACGGAAGAAAGGTATGGAGCGGAACCTACGACGGCGGCCTTGCAACTTTGAAGGAAAATGGTCGTCCGGACGTTTTCACCGAAAAGGGTAGCAGCCTGCCCTGTGGCTGGGTCAACCCGCAGGCGATGACTAAGGTCGGCCCCTATCTATGGGTCGGTACCATGGAAGGCGGACTGCTCGCCCATCGTGACGGTGAATGGCGAAGTTACACCACGAAGAGCGGGTTGCCGTCCAATGACATCACAGCAATTGCCGCGGGTGCCAACGGGGATATTTGGGTGGCTAGCCGAGCGGGCATTGTCCGAGCGCGGCTGAAGCAAGGAGACGTACGATGAATATTCGAACACAGCCCTTTGTGCAAACGTTCTGGCGGGAAATGGTTCTCGTAACGGTAGCGACCGTATCGACGACCCTCCTTCTAACTATACGAGCGACTTCGCTCGCCGTAGCGGTCATGGGTACCAATGCCTTCATACTGTTCACACTCATGCACCTGGCGAAGCGCTCGCAGCTTTGGCGGGGAAAATTGCGCTGGCTGAATCTGAGTCGCCGGCTCGGCGTTGAAAATAGCACCCTCGCCGATTTGCATCTTGGCCAGATGGCCGATGAAGCCGAGGGGATTTTGCTCTTGCTCCCCAAGGCGCCAGCCGAACTGAAGACCTATCTTTCAACGGCTGCCGCAGACTCTGCCGCCGTTGTTGCACGCTCGATCACTCTGGCGACTTTGGCAAAAGAGCACCGAAGAGAACTCAACGGCCTAAAAAGAGGTGACCTTGCAGTGGAACTCGACCGCCGACAACGTAAACTGAGTCAGACAGACGATCCCATCATGCGACGGCAAGTTCACGCATCCTTGGATGCGGTTGCCTCACAGATAGCCGTATCGTACGAGCACCGCCAGGCCGTCGACCGAATCGAATGCGAATTGGATTCGGCGGAACAAACCTTGAAAGCCACCCATGCCAGCTTGAAGCAACTCCTACAACGTATCGACACGCCCTGCCCCCAAGGGGGTGGCGCTCTTCATGACCGTCTGGCGTTAAAGGAACGTGTCGAAGATTTGGCGAAAGCCATCGGCGAAGTGAGCTACACGCCGGCGCCCTTGACCAGAGACTTGACCAGAGACTTGACCAGAGACTTGACCAGAGACTTGACCAGAGACTTGACCAGAGACTTGACCAGAGACTTGAAAAGAGAGTTGGACTGGAAAGTGAATACCGAAGCCTCCTCAGCAGGGGGAGGAATATGATGCTACGGAATACTCTCTTCCTGGTCGGCATCTTGAGCACAGCGTTGTTTACAGTCTTCGGGATCGCTTACAGCCCCCCCCAGCGCGAAGCGCTCGGTTTGGAACTGGGTCTCAAATTGCAGCGGGAAACAAAGAGCGGAAACTACAAACTGCTTGCGGCAGATCTTCCGTGTCGAAAGAACGACACGCTTCAACTGCTATTCAAGGCCAACCGTAACGCGTTCGTCATGATTGCCAGCGCAAACGGTACTACGTCAGCGGCCGAACTAGAGTTGCTCTATCCCGTACCGGGGCAAACGGGAAACGTACGGCCCGCGTGGACGTACGCGCTGCCCAGCCCGGAGCAAAGCTACACGCTTGATGGCCACACAATGCAGATCGTTGTCGTGGTATCCAACGGACACCTTCCGAAAAGCCGAGAGGGACGGATCAACATGCTACAGGCCGCGCGTAGAAACCCGACTCCATTCAAGGCATCGCTAAAGGTTCCCATACGTTTGCGAGATGGAAGTCCCGCCTCGCTGCAAATGATGCAGGCCAAGGCTGACGATCTTCTCGCTGTCGTGGTCGATGTAAATTGCTCAGGGTAAGATCGATTCTGTCCGTCGTTCGTTCATAAGGTATCTGCCCGACTCAGAAACCGAAAACGAAGGACAACGATGGCCCGACAATCCAACAAAGCCATTGGAATGGCTTCACTTTTCGTTCTTCTAACGCTTAGCCCCGCGGCTCACGCAACCCGCTCCGCTCTGAAGCATGAGCGGGTCCGAAAAGCCGCCGCCGCGAAGGGAGAGTTGCTCAAGGCCGCCTATCGGGATGCGGGGTTGGCCTACCCCGCCCGACGGATATTCTTGAGGATTTTCAAAAAAGAAAACCTCATCGAACTGTGGGGCGAAAAGAAGGACGGGACCTACAAGAAGATCAAGAATTACCCGGTCTGTTACGCGTCTGGAAAATTGGGCCCCAAAAGGTGGGAAGGCGACCAACAGGTTCCCGAAGGCTTTTATCATATCAGCGTTTTCAATCCGCGAAGCAGCTACCATCTATCCTTGGGCATCAACTACCCCAACCGCTCCGACAGGAAGCTGGGCAAACGATCGCGACTCGGCGGTCAAATCATGATCCACGGCGACTGCGTATCGATCGGATGCGTGGCCATTACCAACGATCTGATCAAGGAGGTCTACGTGCTCGCCGCACAAGCGCGCTCGAAAGGACAGCGACGCATTCCTGTGCATATTTTTCCGACCCGCCTCGACGATGAGGGCATGCAGCGACTATCTGAGACGTATAAAGGCCGTCAAGCGTTGCTTGCATTTTGGCGCTCCCTCAAGCTCGGCTACGATTATTTCGATCGACACCATAAACCTCCACAGATGCGGGTTAGAAAAGACGGCCTCTATCGATTGAGATGATTCTTGGCAAAATCAGACTTTGGTGAGGTCCACAGACACGCTATGCTCGGCGGATGGTCGCCCTAGAAAATCTCCGTTGGAAGTATTCCCATTTCAATGAACTCAGCAATCGTGAAGTCCACGACATTCTCACGCTCCGCCAGGAGGTCTTTGTGGTGGAACAGGAATGCGCGTACCTGGATGCGGATGGCTATGATCCCGTCGCCTGGCATTTTCGTGCTGAAGATGATTTGGGCCTTGCCGCCTACGCGCGCGTTTTGGCACCCAAGCCACTCGGCAAATTTGAAGATCATTCGTTTGGCCGCGTGATCACCGCCATGCGCTACCGCGGAATCGGCCTGGGGCGTCTGCTCTTGGCCAATGTCTTGGAGGTGATTGAGGAAAATGTTGGCCAAGTCCCCCTCTGTATCTCGGCGCAATTTCACCTGGCGGACTATTATTCGGCCGGGGGATTTGTCGCTCGCGGGGAGATCTACGATGAGGACGGAATCCCCCATGTCCAGATGATCCGCCACCCCGAAAAACTCGACTAGCCACCCCGACGGCCTGATCCCGCAATTAGCCTCCTGATTTTACAACGTTATTTCTGGCATCCGATCTGCATTAGAGTTCTGTCATCAGCGTCTCTGGGGAGAGTCGGGTGAGATTAGTTGGGAGTCTAAATTGAAATCTAATCGAAGACGGTCCACGGGTAGACCGAGCAGAGCACTCTTTTTCGCTTTCGTCGCGACCGTATTGGTCTCTTTCGGCCGACCCGCGAGTGCAGATCCCGTCGTTGACTTCTTTCGCACGAACCTCCTGCAGACGATTCCTCATGATTTCTTTGCCCAAAGCCTGACCGGCAATGGGAAAGAGGGCATCGCGCAAGACCGCTTATTTCTGGTCAATATTTTCACCGCGGGCTTCGCCGAGCTTCCGTCAGCCAAACGCATGACTCTATTGCAGGGACTGACCCCGCTGATTCAAGGCAGCAAAACGGGCGAAGCGATGGCGCACTTGCTCGGCGCTTTGGGCCCCGGCTACGTCAAATTGGGGCAGGTCCTGGGCAATCGCCCCGACCTAGTTCGAAAGGAGTCCGACCGCGACGAGCTTATCAAACTCGCCGAGGCAGCGCCCGCCATCGAGCTTTCGGCGGTACGAAAGGTCGTTGAGGCTGAGTTGAAAAAGCCCCTGGAACAGGTCTTTCGTAAATTCGACCCCATCCCCATCGGCGTGGGCTCCATCGGCCAGGTACATCGGGCTGAATTAATGGACGGCACGCCGGTTGTGGTGAAAGTGATCAAACCCGGTGCGGAGGGCGCCCTCGTCAGAAATATGACCACCATTGAGAAAGGCTCAGAGGGAACCGGGCAACTCGCAAAAGCACTCAAGCCCGTCATCGCCGAGATCAAACGGATCTCCAGCCTCGAAGCAGATCTTCGATACGAAGCAGCCGCCATCAAGCGTGCGGAAATCAACTTCGCCAACCGTCCGGAAGAAAATGTTCCCGTGGTTAATGACCAGCTTTCCACATCCAATATTCTGGTCGAATCGGTTGCCGAGGGAAGAGCGGTCACCGAAATGGGCTTCGGTATGACCATGAGAAGGAAACAAGCTCGGGGTGTTTTCAACTCGATATTGACGCAGGTCTTTCTCTACGGAGATTTTCATGCGGACCCCCATAAGGGAAATATTTTTGCCGACAGCCGAGGGCGGCGGACCTATATCGATTGGGGACTTTCGTCCACGATCAGCTACACCCAACGTGGAAAGCTCTTGCTCGCAGCCGGCGCTCTTGAAAGCGGCAACGATACCTTGACGCTCAAAGCGCTACAGGGCCTAGGACAGAATACGATAGCCGAAAAATCGCTGTTGAAAGTGATCGGCGAGGTCAGAAAGAGCAGCTCCGAACCCGCTGAACGGCTGCAAAACCTGATGATTCAGAGCCAGGTCGAAGGGCTAGTATTGAGTCCTCAGCTGATTCTCGCAGGTAAAGCGCTCTTTCAGGCCGAAGGCGTGGCGAAGAAGCTCGATCCGAATTTCAATTCCGCAAAGGCGCTGCAGCATTTCGCCACCGACACCGCATTGCACGGCCTGAATATGGGAATTCGTTCCGCCAAAGAGAAAACCGACTATCTACTGCGCAAACCCCGTTCCGTAGCGCGAAAACTCAATCCTCTACGCCTGCTCAGACGGACTCCGCGCCACTAAGAGCCTCTCCCCTCCACTTTACAGCCTCCGGTTTCTGGGCTAGATCCCGCTCGGAGGTGGAGTCGTGGATCGCAGCAATTTATCGAACATTGTTTTCCTAATCGGCCTTGCGCTCGGCGTGGGAACATCGGGCTGCAGTAGCACGGGAGATGTCAACGTAAATAGTGACGCGACCGCGGCCGTCGATGCTTCACCAATGGATGGCAAATCGTCCGACGCCAAAGTCGACAGAATCATGCCGGATATCCATCCGCCCTCAATCGTCGGCACCATGGGTGAAGGCTGCGAAAAGGGCGCCGACTGCATCGAGGAAGATTCCTTTTGCATCATCATCAACAAGGAAAAGAAGGCGGGGATCTGTACCCGAGAATGCTCGGCCGATGACCGCGACACGCCACTGGTCAACGAGGACGACTGTCCGTCAAAATATACCTGTGCCACCATCGCGTTCAACGATGGAGACCGACACTATTGCCTCAAGCAGTGCACCCCGAGTCTGACGCAAAATCCGTGTCCGCCGAGCACGGGTACCACCTGCAGCCCCACATCCGTTCGCTTCGCCTACGGTCATCAACCCTTCTGCTTCTATTCCGCTTGTCTCGACAATAAAGAATGTCCAGTTTGGTCGGATAAAACCTGCTCGAAGGATGCGGATTGCGCAGCGATAGGCAACGATGCCTTTTGTGAAGACAACCAGTGCGCACTCCCTGGAAATTGTACGCCCGGCGGAATCTGCGGCGTACATAAGGGCGTGGGCAAAGCGACGGCAAAAGCCGGTGATGCCTGTACGAGCGATTTGGATTGCCCAGAGAATGGTTCCTGCTACGAAGAGGGAACGAGCAGTTCGGCCATCGGCACGACGTATCGCAATGGTTATTGTGTAACGCGCTACTGCCGCTTTGGTGACGATTTGCCCGGTTTCGAATGTGCGGCGGGAAGCGCCTGCAATATTCTCTTCTATGGTGGTGTCTGTTTCAAAAGCTGCGAGATGAATAAGGCTGAAGATTGTCGCGGCAATGCAAACGACAAGGCGGGCGACTACGAATGTTACGATTGGACGAATTGGAGTTCTGCCGGTGATGCGTTGGCCACAACCCCGCTATGTATGAACGCCGCCTCGGAAACGTGCGACGGCTTGGGCAATTCGGCATGTGATTCATTGGGCGATGCGGACAACACCAGCAATATGCGCTGCCGCGATCGTTATACGGGTGAAGAAAAAGCGGACCCGAAAGACCCCACAGGGATCTGCATGGACGATAGTGTGAGCGGAGAATTTCAGGCAGCGCCCGATGCCGGAATCACGGCTGACGGCTCTGTGGATGCGGGCATAAGCCCAGACGTGGGAATCGACGTCGGTATCGATATAACAACCGTAGACCAAACCGTCGATATTGGCCCGACGCCAGACATGGCAATCGATATGGCAATCGATATGGCAATCGACATGCCCATCGACGTACTGGCCACCAACACCCCCGACGCCTAAGCGGCGGCCAGGCCAGTTAGAGAAAGGGCTTCAGTACCAAAAGAACGTAGAGCGTCGCGAGCACCAACTGAATTGCAGCGTACGGCAGTGCCTTCTTCACGAAATCTAGGAACGATAGTTTCAATTTGTATTTGTGAATAATCGTGACAGCGACAAGGGTCGATGCAGAACCGATCGGCGTGATATTACCACCGAGATTTGCGCCAAAAATCACCGACCACCACAGCGGCGACGTTACGGGGGTGTTCTGGGCGGCAAGGATCTTGGCCAGCATGGCGGCCAACGGGATATTGTCGGTTACGGAACTGAAAATTGCACACGTCGCCAGCAAGGCCCCCGTGCCGATAGTTGGCCCGAGACCAATGACCACCTGAAGGCCCTTGCCGATCAAATCCAAAACCTGAGCGTGTTCCATCACGTTGATCACGACAAAGAGCGTGGCGAAGAAGCCCAACAGATCCCAGTCGATAGCTTGATAGAATTTGTCGGCCACCGCCTTGTAGCGAAGCAGCATGATCAGGCCAAAACCCAGGGCAACGTAGCCCATGCCCAAATCCTTAATACCGGGCAGGATGGACGCTGTAGCTATCGTGCCGATGAAGAGAAGCGTCATCACAGCGCCAAAGAAAAAGAAGCCCCAGCTGTCGATGCCATCCTTTTCGTCGAAGCCGCGTACGAGTCTAAGGCCCGTCGCTTTTTCTTCCACCGTTTTCAATCTGGAAATACTGAAATTTCGGGCCCCCATCAACAGCGTCACTATCGTGGCCACCAAAACAAATGGGCTCGCTGCGAAAAAGAACTTCATGAAACTAATGCCCGCTGCCGTTCCCACAATAATATTGGGGACGGAACTGATCAGCGTCAGTAGACCACCAACATTCGTGAGCAGACCTTCAACCAGGAGAAAGCCCAGCAATTTATCTTCTCTGTCTAATTTCTTTAGCGAGACCCCCGTCAGGGAACCCACGATGATCATCGCAGTAACGTTATTCAAAACGGCAGAAAAGATGACCGTCATGGCGCCGTAGTAGCAAAGCAAGATCAGCGGGTCTCCTTTGGAGGCCTTGGTCAATTTGATAGCAATCCAAGTAAAGAGCCCTGATTTTGACGTCACGTCGACAAAAAGGCTCGACCCTAAAATAATTGCGATCACATTCCAGTCGACCCCGGGAATGAATGGAGGCAACGTGATGGGCTCGCCGACAAGCTGCCCACCGGAAAGTAGTTTGAAGCCCAAGAAATGCTGCAGCAGAGCCCCAGTGAGAAGACAGACCAACGCGGCGATGCCCGTGATTACGGATTTCTTAGCGTGGAGTTTTTCTTCCAACGCTAGCGCGATGATCATCGCCACCAGCAATCCCGTGAAGAGTAACGTAATCCAAATAGGAAGCGGCCCGTGGCTCGCCGCACCTTCAGCTGCATGCGCAGCGCTAAGTAAAGTCAACGGCATTAGAGCATCAACAGGGGAATATGGCGTAGCTCAACAGCTAGGGCGTAGGCCAGACCGTGCATCGCCATCTGTTGGTCGTCTTTGGTATTTAAGACGAGGAGGTCGACCTGATGTTCTTCAAGCAACCTCTTGTAGTCGGCGACGTGGCTACCCAACGTGACTAGGTTTTCGACCTGAAGGGAAACGTCGTGCTCTTGAAGTTCAGTTTGGACGGAGGAAAAGTAGTCGCGTGGTTCCTTGAGCAGCTGCTCCAAGATCTCATCGGCCTGGTCCGTACCGATCGACGGAATTTTGGATATCACTTCGGCGTACCGGTCAAATACCGCCTGATTTTCCACGTGAGACAAAAGGACTTTGCCTTCCGTGCGGGTAAATTTGACCGCGTAGTTAACCAAATGATGATCGCCAGCCAGTTGACCGGTTACGGCCATCACGGCGTTGGTATCCTCACCCGTTCTTTCCACCCGCTCCAATTCTTCCGGCCGTGGAAGAACCAAAACGGGCGTGGTCGTAACCTGCGTGAGTACGTCGAGGTGGTCGCCAAGG
>Ga0257122_1000407_pt1 | contig 40313 bp, 31 predicted proteins | sample SI106_120metaG_FD_190146 | JGI IMG/M metagenome (GOLD analysis project Ga0257122, IMG submission 190146) | Marine microbial communities from Saanich Inlet, British Columbia, Canada - SI106_120 | ecosystem: Environmental > Aquatic > Marine > Inlet | place: Canada: British Columbia | collected... | reverse complement strand
CTGCGTACGACGTTGGTCAGGCGAAGCTAGTCATAGACGTATTGGGCTTGGTCTTCATTGTGCGACATCATCAAACTAGTCTTCGCAGCATCATCCCAATTCGACGTCGGACGTTGTGATGTCTAGACGGTGCTGCCAGGAATAATCGCACCTAGAATTCAAAAGATGTGATCTATCACCAGCCGTGCGGATGCAAAACAGGGTCAAATCGATATTTTGCAATCGACGCGCAAAGATGCCCACAAGGCAATCGTTGCAGAATTGCGCCGTCACCCCATCGGGGCAGTTCTTCAAAGCTGTCCTGGCATTGGCGAACTTCGAGCAGCGCAGCTTATTGCAACGGTGACCATTCCACAGCGATTTCGCAAGCGCCAACAGTTTTGGGCGTACTGCGAACTCGGCGTTGTCATGTGTTCGAGTTCGGATTGGGTGCAACAGCCCAGTGGCACTTGGATGCGGAACCCCGTAAAAAAACGCGCGGGCTAAATCGCAATCACAACCGCCATCTCAAGAGTGTATTCAAAGGGGCGGCGACGACAGTTATCTGCGAAAAAAGCGGCAACGACTTTGGCAAGGCGTACGTGCGACTGCTCGAGAGCGGCACCAAACCTGGCCAAACAAACCATCGCACGAAAAATTGCGTCAACGGTCTTGGCCATGTGGAAGAGAAACGAGGTGTACGAGGCGAAGGAAGACAATCCATAGCAGGATGACAATGCCCGCCAACATTATATACGGGCCGGCCGGTCTTCAGGCGCAAACTTAGGAAAACGGTGACTTAGCGCGAGCAAGCCAACGGTGCAGACCAGGCCGACGAAAACGAGAATGCGCGGTTCTTGGTAGAAGATCCCCGTTGCATGAAACCCAAGACAAACCAACACCATCAATACCCGCAGCTTGGCGTAGGTCCTGAGATACTTGCCCGCGTAGGCGCGCTTGCGCAACCAACGCCATGCCACGCCCACGAGCAGAATATCTGTTGGAGGAAAGGCGAGCATTAATTCGTTGTAGCGCCCTTCCGCAACGGTTGAAGCGGCGAAGCCTACCACCATAATGATGGCGGCCAAACCCATGGGAAAGGCCCAGAACATGAGCCAGAGTCCGGCGCGTCGTGGATGCGTGGGCTGGCTGAAATAGCTGATGATGCCGAAGAAGAGCATGAAACCCAAATAGATGTAGCTGAGGTGAATCAGCGTTCGCCCTTTGCCTGCCGTTGCAGGGGGGCCCTGCCTTTTGAAAAGAATCTGTGGTGCGCTCGCTAGGGGAACCAGTGCCTTGCTCCCTTTGGGATCGGCGATCATGACTTCCGTTAGGTAGCTCATCATCTGCATGGGCAGATGCATCGCATAGTATTTATTCATCGGTTGGTCATGGAGGCGGCCCATGAATAGATCGTTGAATATCTCGGCCGCTATATGGCCAGCAAACCCCAATCTGCCGTAGCCACGGTCTGTATCGGCGTCCTGCTTCGAGGCCATTTGATCGCGAATAGCGCTGCCCACCACGGTGTCCAAAAGGTCTCGCACTTTGGTGCCACAACTCTGTTCACGGTGGTGGTAGCGGTAATACCGTTTGCTCGGCTTGTAGTTCTCTTTGAGGCTGGCGACGACCGCCGCGACTTGGTCGTCGGTAAGATTGAGTTGCTGATGGTAAACGGTGCGATTCGCACGGGCATATTTGGTTACGGTTTTGCTAAGCGTGCCGACAATCGATAGGCGAAATTGCGCTTCACCTCGCAGGAAGTAATAGGGAAACCAGGGGTCCTGAAAGTCCGCGTCTCCCCAATTATAGACGCGGGTCCATGCCTTCTTTTTATTCGGGTCTTTCTTAACCACCAAAATCGCCGAATGTCCAAACCGGTTCCAGAGGTGGTTCCCCAAATCCATCGTCAATAGGGCGATCGATGTCCTTGTCGCTGCTGGGGTCGCAGTGGGGGGGGCGGTTTGGGTTGCGGGCTGCGTGGCGGCTTGAGGAACCTTCGCATCATCGTTCGGTTCGGACGCCTGAACGACGTTCGAAGCAAATAACGCGGAATAGATGACGGCGATGAAGGGTAGCTCTAGAGCGAGAAATCGGCACATGGCTGCAGAGACTACCGGGATCGACACGGCTGTCAATCGCCCTTCCTCCCTCACATTGAGGGCCGCTGTCGGAGCATATTTTTCCAGTCCGAATAATAACGCGCATTTATCTGTTTGCCAGATTACAAAAAAAGTTAGCAATTGGCCTAAACGATCGGCTGCGGAAGTCGTAGAGATTAATACGGAGCATTTCCGTGTTGAGGATTGCGCGATGCAAGGCCATACGAACTGGAAAAATGGACCCCAGAAGACGCAACCCACTGTAAACAAAGAGGAAGATGCGCGCAAGGGCGCCGTCTGTGCCCGTTGGCGGCCCTGGTCCAAGGACCAGCGACGTCAAATTTCGCAACCTGGATTACGTATGCTGTCGGTAGGTGTAGCACGACAGCAAACCAGAGGGAGGACCGTCATGTCTAGTCTCGCCAAGACACTGAGCATCTGCGTGGGCTTTGCCTTCACCGTCTCTTGCGGAGTACCTGATCTCGGCAGCTGGGATCCGGCTCCAGAGCCCATTGGTGATTCGCCACGAACGGAAAGTACGTCACCGAAGGCCCAGGTCCAGGAGCTCCCCGAGGTCGAAACCAAGGTGGATGACGCTCACGTAACCTGTGAGATTCCCGCCGAGTGGAGTTATCCTTATCTATTGGAAAATCCGACCGATATTCCTGTCTTTCGCACCAGCGACGAAAATGTCTGTCTCGGTGTTGAAGGAGCGGGGCAGGGCGCCCGTTTCTGCAACTGGCTCACGCGTGCAGAATACCGGTTCAAAGCCATTACGACGTGTCACAAACGTGCGCTGCAGGAACTCGAGAGTCAAGGGCGCATCGTCTACGGAAGTCTCGATGCCTGGTTGGATGCTCGCGAAAACCTCGTCACGCATTATTGGAATGCCCGTCCTGAAGCGGCGATCACCGATGTTGGACAGTTCTCCGGCATGCTCGTCGACATGATCAACGCAAGCACGCAGCCTCAAGCTCAATCTGAGCCTTTGTGTTTCCGTCGGGGAGACCGCGAACTCAACCAAGCGTCAGCCGACGTCATTACCACGATGGTGGCAAAATGGAGCAACCGGGATAAGTATGAGAACGCGCTGTTGGCCGACTTGAGTCGTGGGCTGGATATCCCCAATCAACTCGACCCTGACGGTCGCCGTATCGAGGTGCGGATAAAGTTGGTTGAAGTACCCAACACCTATCCTGTCTATGAAAGCTGTGTCTTCAACCTGCCAAGCAACGAGAAGTAGGGCCTAGAAGACACCGCGTCACTTCCCGCTCGCCCTTCCTCAGCTACTCTTCTACCCATCTACCCACTGTTCAATTGGCTCTTCAATCGGATCAACCGGGCGAATAGCGGTAGGTGTAGCACTGCGAATAGTCCCAAGTACAACTGCTGCTGCACTTCAACCATCCTTCTGAGTATGGTGGACATTCGCCGCCACCCAGGTTTTGTCCGTCGCATTGCTCACCGCCGTCAACGACGCCGTTGCCGCAATTCCCACAGCCGGACGTAATGATTTTGCATTGGAGACAGATGAGGTATCCACCGGAAAAACCATAGTCCAGGCAGGTCTTACCGCCGTATTCGGGTTTGTCGCATTCTTCGCCGAGCTCGAGAATGCCGTTGGAACAGACCGAGGGGCAGTCGGGATCATTGCCGCCGTTACAGCCCGTTGGGCAGCAGCCGTCGCTCTTGGCATCACAGGCCACGATGGTCGTATTGGAACACATCAGATCGCAATCACCACCGACGAACTGGTCGAGGGTGCAGGCTTCGCCGTCGTCACAACTTGCGGGGCAACTACCCTCGACGTCGGGGAGGATGGCGGTATCGCATTTTTCGCCGTTTTCTAACGCACCATTACCGCAAGCCGGTGAACAGTCAGCGTCGGTATTGGCATTGCAACCCGCGGGGCAACAGCCATCACTATTCGTTAAGCTACATGCTGTAATCGGGGCATTGCTGCAGGAAAGGCTACAGGTGCCGCCTACGAAAGTGTCGATGGTACACGCGAGATTGTCGTCGCACGATGTTGGACAGGCTCCCGGCTGACCGGCGGCGATGGCGGTATCACAAGTCTCACCGGGTTCGGCGACGCCATTACCACAGGTGGGGGTGCAGTCGGTATCCGTTAGGGCGTTACAGCCTGCGGGGCAGCATCCGTCAGGTGTGGTGGCACATGTGGTCACGGCACTATGTGAGCATGCTGCACCGCAGCCGCTACCGGTGAGTTGGTCGATAGTACACGCGACTTTGTCGTCGCAACTTTCGGGACATGCGCCCGGGCTACCCGCGAGGATGCCGCTGTCGCAGTTTTCACCGCTTTCAACCACACCATTTCCGCAGGTGGGAGAGCAGTCCGTGTCGTTGTTGGCATTACAGCCTGTCGCGCAACATCCATCTTGCGTGTCGCCGCTACAGCTCGCTACTTCTACGTTGGAGCAAGCCAGCGTGCAGTCCGTGCCGGTGGTGGAGTCGGTGGTGCAGGTATTGCCATCGTCGCAGGATGCGGGGCAGGCGCCAGCTTCATCGGCCGGGATGAGTGTGTCGCAAGTTTCGCCAGCTTCGACAGCACCATTGCCACAACCGTTGGCGCAGCCGGGGATTTGGGTGGCCTCACATCGGCGGCTGCAGTCTTCGCCGACCAATTCGTCGGTGGTGCAGGCATCGTTGTCGTTGCAGGCCTCGGGGCAGGTTCCAGGTCCGCCTTGAATTGCCGTATCGCATTCCTCACCCTCTTCGAGGATGCCGTTATCGCAATTCGTGGCCAGCAATGGATCATCAACATTTTGGCCTGGGTCATTGCCCTGACCGTTTGGATCCTCTCCCGAGCGGTCTTCGCAGCCGGCCATGGGAAGTGCGACCAAGAATGTGAATAGAGATGCGAAAAGAAGAGCAGATCGTGCGCGTGTACAACTCATTAGAACCCCCAGTACTCCTGACTACCTTTGAGCACATTGGGACCAACTATTCAAGCCCACGCCGGGCGATTTAGGGGCTTTTCAGCTGGGCCGCCTCGAACCTCAACAAGTTGAAAGTGCTGACTTTTATCCTAATGGGCTATTGTGGCCCGCGCAGATCCCCATGGGGGAGGCCGGGCGCGAGCACCAGCGCCAGTACAAGCCCCCCTAGGAGCCCTCCGAGGTGGGCCAAATGGTCCACATTTCCGTCCCCGAGCATGAACCCGTAAAAGGCGATCAATGCTGCGATGACGTGCCAGGTCTTGAAGCGCGAATTGCCCATCTTGATGCCGTGGATGCGAGCGCCAGCCATGGATCCCAGCAGTCCCAATATCGCGCCCGATGCGCCGGCCTTGGCGGAGGGGTGGGGCGCGAGAAAGAAGCTGAGCCAGTTTCCCGCGAGTCCACTAAAGAGGTAGAGGGCAAAAAAGCGAAAGGGGCCCCAAATCGGGAGTGATAACGCCCCGAATACGCCCAATGTCACCATATTTCCGAGTAGATGGCGGGCGCCGATGTGAAGAAACATCGCGCTAAACGTTCGCCACCATTGTCCGTTCTTGATCGCGGGGGCGTACGAGGCGCCGAAACGGACAAGGTTTTTCCGCACTTCGGAGCCGCCGTTCATTTCCACGTACAGCCAAATGACGATATTGGTGACGATCAGCCCGTATAGCCAGGGCCAGATCTTCGCTGAAGTCTGTCTGGAGAGCGGCCTTTTTCGCGGCGCGGCCGAGGCCTCCTGTCGTACCTCAGCGATGACTTGGCGGGCCTGCTCCAAAGATGCCTCGGGAACGCTCAGCGCAAAATGGGGGGAACCATTATCTCCTGGAATCGACCGCACGACGACGTCGATCCCTTGGCTCTTGAGCAGAAGTTCCAGCTCGCTGGCGCGGATCCGACTACGGGTTGAGATGAGTTCTTCAGTCATGCGAGTGCTACGCAGCCCCTACGGAAAAACCTTGATCATCTTATGGTAAAGCGATTCGGTGACGTCAGGGTCTTTGGCCACGGCGAGTTTTTCCAACTGGCAGAAGAACTCCTGGCGCAGGTTCTCTCTGGGCACACCATAGACCTTCGGCGAGACGCCCGTATTGGCGGTGAGGGTTTGATACCACCAGCGGGCCGATTCGATGAATCGAAGGGCGCGATAACATTGGTGGGCGTTGTAAAGGCGGTTCGCGCGAACTTCGCGGCCGATGCACGCTAGCATCGGTTTGCGCGCATCGAGTAGCTTGCCGTCCAATAGCCGACACGTATTCGTCTTCGCACATTTTGGCCGACAGATGGTGGGGCGAACCGGTTGGGGCACTGGCCTGCAGCCCCAAAGAGCGAACAGCAGCGTCGGCAGCGTGATGAGCTTAATCAGAAGAGGAGCTCGACGAACTGCTCGTCGAGGAGCTTTCGCTGGATGAACTGGCACCGGATGAACTCCCGCTCGACGAATCCTTTGATTCACTTTTGGATGCCGATGCTCCCGACGATTTGCCGGGGGACCCACTTGAGCCATAACCGTCGGCGTACCAGCCGCCACCTTTAAGATGAAATGCCGTCGCCGAAACCAAACGCTCCACCTCGTTCTTGCCGCAGGACGGGCAGGTCTCCACGCGGGGGTCGCTCATCTTCTGCCATTCTTCAAATGTGTGCTCGCAGCTATTGCACTGGTACTCGTAGATCGGCATCAACTATCCTCCAACCGCCGGCAACTTAGAGGGTTTTCGCAAGTTGTCAAGCCCTCAGCCGCTAAGATCCCGAAAATACTCGTCACCAGCTTGGGGACGGTCCGTAACAAATGTAACTAAAGGGCCCGTCGCAAGCTTGGAATAGTTACATTTGTTACGGACCGTCCCTGTTGTTGTACGTGTTCCAAAAGAGCAGCGGTTCCGGTTTGGCATCTGCTGCCTGATTTTCTTCCACGTCGGCCAAGAGCGCGGCCATGGCCTTTCCCGTATAGGTCGTTTCCAGCCCGATGTCTTCGCGTTCGCGCAGCAGCGCAACCATCCTTTCGGCGGCTTGGGTGGGGCGTCCATATTTCCCGCCAAATTGGTCGTTGATCACGCGCAGGTTGAGTTTCGCGGGCTTCAATTGCGGAAAGCTCTTTCGTAGGAGTTTGAGCGTTCGTCCTGCCAACGACCTTACCCACCAGCCGTTGATAAAGATTTTCTCTACTACACGTACGGCGACGATTTGGCAGTCGAGTTCGGCGATAGCGCAGCCTAGGGCAAGACCGGCCACGGTCCCTCCGCTACCGAGGGGCACGTAGATGGCTTTGGGTTGGGGGAGTTCACCGCGATCGATTTGATCGCGTAATTCGAGGACCGCTCTCACGTAGCCGAGGGTTCCCAGTGGCGAAGATCCGCCGGGGCCGATGACGTAGGGCGAATCGAATTCGGCGGCTAGGCGGTGCATCGCCCAGGGCACTCCGGGGCGGCTGGTCGCCCGCAAGTTGACCTGCAGGTTCTTCATCCGTTCTATGTTGTGCAGGGCGGCCTCGCATTCGGGCTGAGGAACGGTAACAGCGCTTGTCTTCAGACCAAGAGTTCGGCCATAGATCGCCGTTGCCACGATGTGGTTTGAACCGTTGCCCCCTATGGTTACCAGATGGTCTGCGCCCTGAGCCTTGGCCGCAGCGAGTAGATATTCTAGCTTGCGTACTTTGTTACCGCCGTAGGTCGCGCCGCTCAGTCCGTCACGCTTGATCCAGATATCGCCGCGATACGTATCGCTCAATGCGTTCAGTCTTTGCACCGGCGTGGGCCAAAGGCCCAATTCAAGCCGGTCTATTCCCTGGTCGAGAAGGTCGAGGGTGAGCAACGCGGGACTACTTCTAATACGCGTCGACAAAGAGGACGGTAATGTTGTCTTTCCCGCCGCGACTGTTGGCAAAGTCCACGAGCTTTTTGGCCGCTTCATCTTGGGGCAGGTCGCCGACCATTTTGCCCACTTCAACATTGGCGTCATCTGAGTAGCCATGAAACCCGTCGGAGCAGAGTAGGAATCGGTCGCCAGCCGTCACGTCGCATTGGGTTGTGTCGACTTGTACATAGTCCTTATGGCCGACGGCCCGAGTGATCACATTCTTGCCTCCAGCCACGGCGGCTTCCTCGGGCGTAATCAATCCATGCTTAAGTTTGTAATTGATCAGCGTATGATCTTCTGTGAGTTGTTCTGCCACGCCATTGCGCTGGCGATAGACGCGGCTGTCTCCCACCTGGGCTACAACACAGACTGTTTCCGTGACCAGCAAAGCGGACATGGTGGTGCTCATGCCCCGGTGTTCAGGTTCCAGTTCGGCGAGGCCGAAAATCATATAGCAGGCATTTTGTACCGCGCTTTCCAAAAGGCGCCGCAGATTAAACAGGCTCTCCTTCGTGGGCGACTGGCGATATAGCTCGATCGTTGGTCGCCCGCCACTGACGAAGCCGTAGACTTCTTCAACCGCTTGCGCGCTGGCTATTTCGCCTTTGGCATGGCCGCCTACGCCGTCTGCAACGACATAAAGTCCCAGCTCGTCGTCGGCTAGAAAACTATCTTCGTTGAGCTTGCGTTTCAGTCCAACGTCAGAATGACCGTATGAGCGGAATCTCATCGAAGCTCTCGCAAAATCATATTCGTCACGATGCGGCCATTTTGCCACGGGTGGCATTCACGATCCACCCCCATCCTGCCTCGTCGTCCGCCGAGGCGACCTTGTCCAGCTCAAGCCCCTTTCGATTCGTTTTTATCCATGGCCCCGCAGCTTTGGTGCTAGGATGCCGGCGATGCCTCATGATCTCAATACCGAGCCCGCCTGGCTACGCGATGCGCTTGCCGATGAATCCGGCTTGCTGGACCGTTGGCTGGAAAATGCCACGCACAACAGCTGGTTTCTGCGGCAACAGATATCGGTCTATCCCCAGCTCAGGGAACGCTGCGCGGCGTTTATCACCGCATTGCGCGAATCGTTGGTCGGTTTGAAGACGTTTCAGGCCGGGAGCCCGGAGCTGAGGGAACCACTGCAGATCTTCACGTTTACAGCAGGTTGGATGGCCGGGGTGGGTATGCCCATCGGTTCTGTGGTCGCTCTATCCATGGGGTTGACGGACGCATTGGGTGGGCGGGGCAATGGCTTTCTTTGTTCGCTCCTCATGGCCGCCACCGAGGCGCATGCAGCTGGCATCGAGCAGAAGGCCCGGGCAAGCCATCGAGCGATTATTGCCAAGAGCCAGGTCGTTTGTCTGCTCTCGCATGACCTGCCGGCTCTATTTTTGGTTGGAGATCCCGACCAATCCGCCCTCGACGACGCGGTTAGTAGGCTCATGATGCTCGCGCTCATGCGAGAGTCGAAGATCCTGATCATCGAGGCTTCCGGATTGCGCGATCCCGAAACCGTATTATGCGGCATTGTCGGCATCTTGCGTGACGAGGCGGTGGATTCATCCCGCACGCTAATGGTCTGCGGCATTTCAAACAAACTCGCAGAGCAGCTCGTCGCCCAGCATGGTCCCCACGGTTGGATGCCCTACGAGGAGCTTCATCCGGCCTTGGACGCAGTCCATATTTCGCCAGAATTGGGTTGATCCCTCGCCGTCATTTCGGGAATACTCTCACCCGCCGAACGACGGCTGTTTTTGTAGATGCCCAAGTGATGCCCAAGTGGATACCCAAGAGGATGCCATGAAGGCGGGAGTGCTTCGATGAGCGAATACCGAATGCTAGTCACCTTTTCCAGCGAAACCGAGCGTTTTACCGCGCGTGTTGCTGAACTCGCCGGCTGCGAGGCCGACGGAGAAACGCGGGCCGAAGCGATTGAGGCTCTGGAGACGGAGCTTGAAGCTCAGATCGCCAACATGAAAGAGCAGGACGTCCAGCCTCCTCAACCGTTGGATACGGCGGAATATAGCGGCGAGATTTCGCTGAAGGTCTCCCCCGAGCTGCATCGGGATTTGACGCTCGTGGCAAGCGATAATGATGTGGAATTACCTTTGCTTCTGACTGAGCTGTTGACCCGCGCAGTGCGGCCACCTCGGCGCCAGAGCCAAGGGCGCCGACGCGAGGGTAACGACAACCGGCGTAGGCGGGAAGGCGGCGGTCGCCAATATCACAATATTATGGAAAACCGCGCTGATTTCATCGAATACGTTCGCGGGCTCGATGGCCCCGGTGGCGGGGGTTCCGGCGGACGGGGCGGAGGCCGCGGGCGAGGCCGTCGGGGGGCGCCTAAGGACCGAGGATCTGAAGACTAAGTACGGGCGTGAAGTTAGCGCTGCAGTCCTTTGCGGATCCGCTCGCTGCCCGTGATACAATCCCACCGTGGAATCCGGCCAAGCTTTTGAACCCGTCCAATTCGGACGTTATTTGCTCGTGGAACGCCTCGCTGTTGGCGGCATGGCGGAGATCTTTCGCGCCAAGATCCGGGGCGCCCACGGCTTCGAAAAGACGCTGGTTGTAAAGCGTATCTTGCCGCACCTCGCCTCAGGCGAGCAGTTCATCAAAATGTTCATCGACGAAGCGCGGGTGATGCAACAGCTCAATCACCCCAAGGTTGTGCAGGTCCTCGATTTTGGCGAAGAAGAAGGCCAATACTATATCGTCATGGAATACGTGGAGGGCCTAGACGCGCTCGGACTGCTAAGGCGTTGCGCCCAGAAACGCTGTAGGCCAACCACGGGTATCACCGTTCACATTCTCGCTGAAGTATTGGATGCGTTGGACTACGCGCATAATTTGACGGACCCCGAAAGCGGACAGCCTTTGGGAATCGTTCACCGCGACATCTCGCCCTCCAATATCTTTCTTTCCGGCCTAGGGGAAGTAAAGCTGGGTGATTTTGGAATCGCCCGGGGGGCCTTTCGTGAGAGCCAAACCGAAGCGGGCACGTTGAAGGGGAAATACGGGTACATGGCCCCCGAGCAGGTCGATGGTCGACAGATCGATCGGCGCGCAGACGTCTTTTCCGTCGGTATTGTGCTCGCTGAACTACTGATGATTCGCCGGCTCTTTATGGCAAAGAGCGATCTGGAAATATTGCTACAAGTCCGAGACGCGCGGCTGGACCGGCTCGACCGCTACGGCAGACATATCCCCAAAGATTTGCGGCGCATCGTCGAATCTGCGCTCGCGCGAGATCCCGAGATGCGCTACCAGGATGCGGCGGCATTCCGCGACGCACTTCACCGCTACCTTTTCGATAATCGACGCATGGTTCGCAGTACAGATGTTCGTCGGTTCTTGATGCGCCTAACCGATCTCGAACGGCCTGCACCTTCCAAGCTTCCGGCGCCTCCGATAAAGGCACTCGATCCCGTAAAAGACACCTCGACCGACGAAACCGATCCGGAAGATACGACGGCAGTCGTACGAGCGCCCAGTCGCAAGCGAAAACGCTCGGCCACAGAATACGCGCAACATAGCCGGGGAAAAGAATCGCAGCATCGCTTGGCGTCATCTTCGGTACCCAGAATATCGGAAGAATCGACGCCGACAGCCCCGCAAGGCGCGCTTCCTTTCGCAGCGAGCGGTACGCCCGCTGGCTTTTCCGAGGGCGAGCGAACCAAACCCGTGCCCGAGGTCTTGGGTGAGGGGGCCATGCCCCGCAAGCGTAGGATTCGGCTTCGACCACCACCTGAGCCAGCGCCCATTCCCACCGGTTTGCCGCAAACCGGTGAAAGCCCGCGAATTCGTACTCAGGACGCTCTAGCAGCCGTGCCGGAGCTTTCGGTGAACGAGGCTAGCGCTTCGAGTGAGTTCTTCGATTCGATGCCGCGTATCGAGGCGTTGAGCGATCACGATGAAATGGAGGGCACGGGCCCCGCAGACCAACTTAAGCCGGCTCATGCGCTTTCAAAAACGCATACGACGAGCGGTGAGTTTACTAGCCGCGACGAACCTTCGGCTCGAGGTGAACTCTCTTCGCGTAGTCTCTTTGCGCTGCTATTTGAATTGGCGCTGGCAGAAGAGACGGGCCTATTGGTGATCAAACAGGACGAGGCCGTTAAGGAGATCTTCCTGGTCGATGGCGATCCTCATTTCGTCGCTTCGAATCAGGCAGACGAACTCTTCGGCCAATATCTTACCGGCAAAGGGGTTATCTCCAACGGTGAGCTCTCCATGGCGCTCGCCGTTCTGCCGCATTTTGATGGACGCCTGGGTGATGCGTTGGTTTCGTTGAAGCTGCTGCGACCGATGGAAGTGCTTCGGCATCTTACTCAGCAGGTTCGACAGAAGATCATCGACACGTTCGCTTGGCGAGAGGGAGAGTTCAACTTTTACCGGGGGCGCCAGGCAGTGAACGAGTCTGCCCCGCTTGGGCTCGACGCCTTTGAATTGATGGCTAGAGCGGCCCTAGCCTTGCCCGAGGATGTTCTGACGGAAAGAGCGGCACCACTAATGGAAGCTAAGCCCATCGCCGTTCGGCCACCGCCCTTGCCGCCGGAAGTCTTTCGACTTGGCGACGATCCCCGAGATATCTTCGAATTACTCGAGGGCGAAGTAACCCTCGCCAAGATGGTTGGTCAATACGACGAGCCCGCGAATCGCGATAGGGTCATACGTTTGATCTATCTTTTCGCCGAAACCGGGCTCATTCGAACCTAGTGCTCTGATTCGAAAATTCTGATCCGTCTTTCTCGTCTTTTTCGATCCTGGCTGCGTTGCTCATTTCGGCCGTTACCGAGGGTAGCGACCTCACTCGCGCCTTGCCAGTATCGAAAAATCCTTCGAAATCCTGGCTCACAATTTTCGAATCAGAGCACTAAATCCCTCACGCTATTTTCGGTGAATCGTATAGCTGTGATTGCCGAGGAAACGCGGCCAATTATAGGAAAGTTTGACGATACGCTTGGAATACTTCTGCGAGTAGTTCGCGGTGTATTGATGCTCGGGTTCGTCGTTGCCACCATCGTAGATGGAATCTCTCACGTAAAAAACACCGTGGTCTGAGCAGCCTCCGAGGGTATCGATATGCGCTTGGATCTTTTCAGTGTAGGCGCCGGCGTTCTTTTCGTTGAAGTACTCCATGGAGCTTTCCACCATGGGGCAGCCGCCAGAAGCTTCGTTGTCGTCGTACCCCACCACGATATTGGCATGCCAGTAGAGATAGTGATTGTAGACGACGATGACGGGAGCGTTCTTCGTGCGCAGTTCATATTTGATTCGCTCAACAATATCATCGTTCATGAGCCCGACGTTCCAGACACTGTTCTTATTCTTCTTGGGGTCGATGAATATAGTGGTTCGCTCTACAGGAGGCGTTTGAATCAGGCTGTCTTGCCAGCCGGTGGGAAGTTCGTTGAACCAATTTGTGGCTGCACTAAAATATGCACCTTCTTCGCTGGGGTCAGCGGGCACGCGCACGCCAGAAGCGTTCTCTTTTACGTAGCCGCAGGTAAATGGGTAGTCTCTACTGAGCAAAGCCCCGCCTGCTTCATTGAACGAATAGATGGTATCTGTGATGGAATAGCGGAGGGTTTCCTTGCTGACCAGGTCGCTGACATTCATGAGGTAACGTTCGGATAGATCCGTATCTCCGCCGTATTTCACTGTCGTTGGGTCCACATGCTGATTGATGAGGATCTCCATTGAGCCCGTATTCGACATAAAGAGGCAGGTCCCCGCGTCGAGTTGGTTCGGAGACGCGAGTGCGAAATTGGCCAGGTCTTTGTCCACGCTGCCGAAGGCCGGCGCTTCTTCTAGAGTGTGTCCAGGGAGTCTGTCTTTGAGCAGAATTTTGATCGAGATGACCGGCTGCGTATTCATCTCGATGCTGCGCCCGACTTTCCGTCCGAGTAGAATTTCGCACGTTGTCGAGAATTCCGCGCTGCAAAGGACGGGGCGCTTTCCGACTAAGCGGCCGACGGTAGTCGACTCGCCCCCTTGCTTAAGAACGATGAAGCCACCGTCGATTTCAAGGTGGCCGCCAAATTGCCGCATGAGCGGTAAGCTGTTTCCTTCTTCGAGGTAGCGAAGTTTGAGTTCCCCCTGCGGACCCAGTTGATAGCGTAGATTTTCTCTGTCGGCTTTTCTTTGCCCGAAGCGGGGATGTGCATGGAGGTCAGAGGTGAAGTCGATGACGTCAAATTCCTTGTAGACTTCGGTGCCCTCTAGTTGAAGTGGGGTGATGGCGGAGGAATCTTCGATGCCATTATGTTCTAAGGTTAGCCAAGAAAGCTCGCTCAGCCCTTTGAGCTGGTCGAGCTGCACGTCGGCTATCTTGTTGTTGTCCAGGTTAAGCCAGCGTAGTTGGACGAGGTCCTTGAGCGGTGAGAGATTCTCGATCTTGTTTTGCGACAATCCCAAACGTGTCAGCTTCAAATGATTGGACAGGGGCGTTATGTCGCTGATTTGGTTGAAACCGAGTTGTAGTTCCGTCAAGCTCTCGAGCCCTACAAGTTGTTCAATGCTCTCAATCTTATTTTCCCAGACAGAAAGGAATTGTAGATTCTTTGCCAGCTGAAGTCCTTCGAGGCTTGCGATATTCGCATCTTGGCATTCCAAGGCGTGAAGGTTCAGGAGCTGTTCGTCGAGCAGGTCTCCTTCTGCGATTCCCAGAGCCTTGCGCACGCACGCTTCGAGATTGCCGTCGGCAAATGAAACCACTTTCGGGCCCTCGACAATCGGGTTGTCGATTTCGCCGTCGGCTGTCGGGTTTCCAACCGTCGCATCCGCGTTTGGCGACGACGGATTTCCTTCATCACCGCATGCCGCGATAAAAAAAGACAAAGCACCCATAACGACCAGGCTGGAAAACAATTTCACGTCGGACTCCTTGAACTTAGCTCGTGCTCGAAATGCTGCCTTCGAGCGGCGTAACCTTAGGGCAACTCTTTAGCAGAGGAAAGGTCGAACTGCTTGTTAGAAAAGAGGCTGGAAAGTCCACAGCTTTCAGGTGGGGTGGCCGTCGGCGCGAATTCGCGGGACAATATTTGGGGGAAATGCTACTCATTTCGGGGCTATGCCCGATAGGAGAAAAGATGGGCCTGTTCAGTAAAATCCCTCGCCGACTCGGTTTTCGGATGAACGAGACCATGCGCGGGACGCATCGGCTGGTCAAAGATTACGAAACCCGCGACGGGAATATCATACCTGCCGGAAGCGAGCTGCCCTTTGAATTCAGTTGTAAGTGGGGGCATCCGAATTTGGTCGACTATTTTAACCCCTTAGGCAACGACTTCTGTTCAGCGCTCTTGACGGGCACCGTTACCATCGGAGGCGTCTGTGAGGCCGCCTCTATGCGGGGAAGCCTTGAGTTTCGCTATCTGACCGAATCGCTTATCCGCTACGCCTTCGACTTTGAGGTCGATGGACGGCCGTATGCTTTTGTTGGCGAAAAACGCGATATTCGGCCTTGGAATTTGCATCGCACGCATACCACGTGTTTCGGAACGGTTACCGATGTAGAAGACGGCACGAAGCTATGTGATGCCGTCGTTCATTTTGATCTAAAAGATCTGCCCACGTTCGCCGGCTCGCTTCGGCTAGAGTCCTAACGACGTTCATTGTGCAGCTAAGGAAATCGCCCGTACTATGGAATCCGCAGAAAAGAAACATCTCGCAGGATACCCGGAAATGGTCGACAGCCTCCTCGCGGGGCAATGTGGCGACCCCCACGGCATACTAGGGGCGCACCCCCTTGTGGTGAAGGGCAAGAAAGGCGTTGTCTTTCGCGCCTACCACCCCGATGCGAAGGGGGCCAAACTATATCTCAACGGCAAATCCCGGCAGATGACGCCCCTGAAAGGGGGGCTCTTTGCGCTTCACGTTGCGGCTAAGAAACTGTCGGTTGCCTACGAATTTGAGTTCGCTTTCGCGAACGGCACAACGCTCCGCAATCACGATGCCTACGCCTTTGAGCCCACGCTCGGGGATATGGATTTGCATCTAAAAGGTGAAGGAAGGCATTTTCGGCTCTACGAGAGATTTGGAGCGCATCCCAGAACAATAGAGGGCGTTTCAGGAACGGCTTTCGCGGTGTGGGCTCCTCATGCCCGCCGGGTGAGTGTCGTAGGTCCTTTCAATCAATGGGATGGTCGACGGTTTCCCATGCGGTTGATGGGGGCCTCAGGGATCTGGGAAATCTTCATCCCGGGGGTGGGCCGCGGCGAACTGTATAAATTCGAAGTTCTCGGAGCCAAGGGGAATGTTCAGCTGAAGAGCGATCCCCTTTCCTTCATGATGGAACTTCGGCCGAATACCGCGTCAGTGGTGTGGGGCTTGGGCGAGTACCAATGGGGCGATGATGCGTGGCTTGAAGCACGCAAATCCCAAGACGCACGAAAGCAAAAGATGAGCATCTACGAGGTGCACCTCGGATCGTGGATGCGGTCTCCCGATCATGACAACGGATGGCTGAGCTACCGTGAACTCGCCGACCGTTTGGTCGAACATGCTTCTAGTCATGGGTTTACTCATATTGAACTTCTGCCTATCTCCGAACATGCGTTCGACCCCTCGTGGGGCTATCAGGTAACCGGCTTTTACGCGCCAACCAGTCGTTTCGGAGAACCGGACGATTTGCGTTATCTGATAGACCGTTGCCACCAGCGGAGCATCGGCGTCATCTTGGATTGGGTGCCAGGGCATTTTCCCAAAGATGCATCTGGGCTCGCACGTTTTGATGGCACCGCGCTCTACGAGCACCAAGACCCCAGGCAGGGGGAACACCTAGATTGGGGAACACTGATCTTCAACTATGGTCGCAACGAAACCCGTTCGTTCTTAATTTCCAACGCGCTCTACTGGCTAGACCAGTTCCATTTTGACGGGCTAAGGGTCGATGCCGTCGCTTCCATGATCTACCTCGACTATAGCCGCGACGATTGGGTTCCCAATCAAGATGGCGGTCGCGAAAATCTAGAGGCCATCGAATTTCTTCGTCAAATGAACACGGAGGTCTACGGCCAATTCCCTGGAACGTTCACCATTGCCGAAGAGTCGACGGCATGGACTGGCGTCACGTTGCCCGTCGACCGCGGCGGACTGGGCTTCGGCTTCAAATGGGATATGGGCTGGATGCACGATACCCTGCGCTATCTCAGCAAAGATCCCATCTATCGCAACCACCATCATAACGACCTAACTTTCAGCATGCTCTATGCGTATGGGGAAAACTACGTCTTACCGCTTTCCCATGATGAAGTCGTTCATATGAAGGGCTCGCTATGGGGCCGCATGCCCGGAGACGATTGGCAAAAAGCCGCAAACGTTCGTTTGCTTCTCTCATTCCTGTACACGCATGTGGGAAAGAAATTGCTCTTTATGGGGGGGGAGTTCGGTCAACGTCGCGAGTGGAACCACGATCATAGCCTCGACTGGCATCTTTGTGTTTCACCCATCCACGGCGGGATACAACGGTTGGTAAAGGATGTCGGCGCACTCTACGACACGCGCGACGCGCTTTGGGCTTGGGACTCCGACCCCAAAGGCTTCCGTTGGATCGACTGCGACGACAGCGAACAATCTGTCATTTCGTTCATCCGTAAAGGGCCATCCAGCGAATTGGTTTGCGTTTTCAATTTCACGCCGATACCGCGCCATAACTACCGTGTGGGCTTTCCCCAGCCGGGCGTCTATCTCGAGAAACTCAATACCGATGCGTCATTTTACGGCGGCAGCAATATGGGTAATGGCGGTCAAATCACAACTGAATTTGTTCCGGCCCACGACCAGCAACAATCAGCACTACTTACCCTGCCTCCCTTGGGGGCTTTGGTATTCGAAAAGGAATAATGCCTCAAGGGGTAGGTTATCGCGAACTCCTCCGCAGCAATCAAAACTACCGCAGGCTTTGGTTGGGTGAAGTTGTTAGTTTTCTCGGCGACTGGTTTGGTACCATCGCGCAATATACAATCGTTCAGCGGGTCACCCAAAGTCGCCAGGCTATAGCCGCTGTACTCGTAGCCAAAATGTTGCCCGTCTTTTTGGTGACGCCCATCGCTGGGCCACTGGTCGATCGGTACGATCGTCGCAAGCTACTGCTCATCTCCGATTTCGTCAGAATGGCGTGCCTCTTTTTGATGGTGGTCGCCAGTCGTTTGAACAACCCCTATTTGTTGGTCGGTTTCTTGGTCATTCAGATGAGTTTTTCGGGGTTGTTTTATCCCACGAAGAATTCCATCTTGCCTCAAATCACCAACGGCAAGGAACTGGCTTCAGCCAACGCACTTTCTGGCGGCACGTGGTCTGTGATGCTCGCATTGGGCGCTGCCATCGGCGGCACCATGACAGAATTGCTGGGCGTCGACCTTTCGTTGGCATTTGACGGACTCACGTACCTACTATCAGCGGCGTTCCTTTGGGGCTTGCCGGCGTTGCCACCACAACGAGAAGAAGGCGAGCAGCCCACGAGCTTTCGCGAGGGCCTTCGCTATCTCGCGAAGCGCCGTTATCTGATTTTCGTTCTTTCGCTCAAGATGATGATGTCAATGGTGTCGGGCGGAATGGTGCTCTTGATTCCCATCTTTGGTAACGGTGTTTTTAGTCGTACCCGGGGGCCACTCTATATCGGCCTACTCTATTCTGCGCGCGGGCTCGGTGCATTGGTTGGCTCGATGGGGGTGCGACAGGTGGCAGGCGATGCGCAGCGAACGATGCGTCGTTTGGTGATCGTTGGCTATCTGTCCATGACCGTGGCATATGGCGCGGCAACGTATGCCTCCAACGTTTGGCTGATGGCCGCCTGCTTTTTCACCGGGGCCATCGGCTCGGGTATGATTTGGGTCTTTTCCAGTCTGCTTGCGCAGCTCAATACCGATCCAGGATTTCGCGGCCGACTCTTTTCCTTGGAGTTCGGCATGATGACCCTTGGCTTTTCGATCACCAGTTGGTTGGCTAGCCTTTCTATCGACAAGCTAGGTTGGTCGGAATTTCGCATTCCGGCCGTCAGTGCCACCATCGCCCTGGTCGCAGCCACCGTCTGGGCCTTCGCTCTAATCTATTGGCGGAAACAGCCACCGAACGAAGAGCCAGATTCGCCTGAAAAAAAACATCCCAACAAGACGTAACATTTCCCCCCGCTGTGCCCTCCTTGGAGAAACGGGCAGATTCAAAGAGACGGCCCCCATCGAAAAAGGCGAGACCATGTGCGCAGCAAGAATGCAAAGACTCTTAACTTCCATGATGTTAGGGCTAACGCTCTACTTCTTTCTAGCCGCGGCCGCTGACTTTCAAGCCGGCCTGGCCGCCAGCACCAACTTCATCGTAGCCCTGAGTTTGCAGGGTTTTGTCATTTTCATGATGACCGTTTGGGCCGTAACGAACTTCTGCCCCTCGTCCTGGATGATGGGCAAACTCCTACCGCCGTGTAGTTGGGAACGCTCCGCGTAGCCTCCCGATACTCAAGTGAACAACGTCCCACGTCACAACGTCACAACATCCAAACGTCACAACGTCAAACGCTAAAACCTACGGCAAAGCTTTCGCAGAGACTGCAAGTCCGCCACCTTCGCGGCATCTGCCATGGCGGCTTCACCAGCACCGGCTCCACCCGTTTTGTTCTCGTCGATAATCGTGAGTGAGCAACAGTCGGGAATGTTGAATTGGAGTGTGCTTGTCTTGCCGGTTTGATGGAAGGTGGAATCGATTCCGCCGCCGCCAGATTTCTTTTTTCCGTCTTCGTTGGGCGCTTCGCATTCGCACGTATGAATGCCATCTGTGAGTCGCAGGAGTAGCGTGCGGTTCGCTTTCGTTAGGGTGGCTTCGGCCATTCGCTGATCGCAGCCGCCCGCGTGGGCTTTGCGATTCACGATCTTTATTTGCGTGGTCTTCCAACCCTTTGCTGCCGGCTGAATCGCCTTCTTCAATAACTCAGCATCGATCTGCTGCTTTTCTTTGTTGTAGCTGGCGCTGCAACTGGAGATTTTCGCAGGACTGCAAATGCGGGGCTCTTCTAGGGGCGCGCCCTTTTTCGCCTTGCTGTGTTGAACGCGATATTCCCCGGGCTTCGCTTTCTCGTCCTTGCAGGAAGAGAGCGGAACGCTAGCCAATACTATGAAGAGAAGAAAGTTGAAGGGCATCGTTTTCATCGTGCAGGTTCCACGTATTGGCAGCGAATGGTTCTTGGGCCCATGGAGGGAAAATTGATCGTCAGGTTCAGGTTTGGGGCGGTTCCTGTAATGCCGCGAATGACGCCCACCCCAAAGCTCTTATGGCGAACCTTCATGCCGAGACGATAGGATATCTCTTCTTCTGGTTCGCTCTGGTCGAAGTCGTAATCGACCCAATCGCCGCCTTCGTCCGCAGCGTCGATATCGTCGTCGAGATCGACATCGATATCGACTTCATCTTCCTGGTTTGAGCCGCCCGCCATGGTGTTTGTTCTGGCAGGCCGCCGCGTCGAAGCAGCAGAACTATAGTTATTTCCATAGCTCATTGGCGCTTGGTACGTCTTGACCAGGCTATGCCTTTCGATGAGCTCTGCCGGAATCTCGCTGATAAATTCCGAGGGAGGGTTGACCTGCTCTTTGCCAAAGAAAAAACGTGATTGGGCATTGGAAAGGTAAAGACGGTCTTCCGCTCGGGTAATAGCGACGTAGGCCAGTCGGCGCTCTTCTTCCATCTGTTCTTCGTCGTCCAGTGAACGAGAATGGGGAAAGATGCCGGTTTCCAAGCCAATGATAAAGACAACCGGATATTCAAGACCTTTGGCGGAATGCGCGGTCATCATCGTAACTTGACCGTCGTCTTCACTATAGACGTCCACGGAGGTGCTGAGCGTGACCTGCTGCAGATAGCCATTCAGGGTAGGGCCGCTTTCTTCTTCCTCGCCCAATTCGACCAGCCGGTCTTCGTTATTGCCGCCTCCACGTTCGTAGTCGCGAATGCCGCCCACCAGTTCCATCAGGTTTTCGATGCGGGTGTTGGCTTCTGCGGAACCATCGAGGGCGAGCCGTTCCATCGTGCCCGTCTTGCCCAATACGGATTCCGCGATTTGTGCGGGCGAACTATCTTCGAGTTCGGCCGTAAGGCCCTCGATCAGCTCACAAAATGCATGCACTTTTTTGCGGGGACCAGCCCGTAGAACGCCCTTGGCGTCGCCAGCGTTCTTGCTCGCCGCTAATGCCGCTTGCCACAGGCTCTGGTTCGAACTGCGCGAGTAGTCCACCAGCTTGTCGATGGTGGTTTGCCCGATACCCCGCGTCGGTTTGTTGATGATACGCAGCAAAGAAATATCGTCGAGAGGGTTGGTGAGCAGTTTGAGATAGGCGAGCAGGTCTTTGACCTCGGCACGGTCGTAGAAACGAATGCCGCCGACAACAGCATAGGGAATGGACGGCTTGGCCGAACGCAACGCATCTTCGATGACCCGCGATTGCGCGTGTGTACGGTAAAAGATTGCGACATCGCCGTGCGTGTAGTTGCCATTAGAACGCAAATTTCGAATTGTGTTGGCCACGTAGGCGGCTTCTTCGCGCTCATTGGTGCACCGCACATAATGAATGGGCTCACCCTCGCCTTTGTCGGTCCAGAGTTTCTTCCCCTTGCGACCCAGGTTGCGAGAGATCACGCCGGCAGCGGCATCCAAAATTGTCTGCGTCGAACGATAGTTCTGTTCGAGTTTGATCACCTTTGCGTTGGGATGGTCGGATTCAAAGTTGAGAATGTTCGAGATATCGGCGCCACGCCAGGCGTAGATAGATTGGTCATCATCCCCGACAACGCAGAGGTTATGATGCTCACTACTGAGATTGCGGATGAGGTCATACTGGACTTTGTTGGTATCCTGAAATTCGTCCACCAAAATGTAGCGAAAGTGGCGAGACAGTTCCGTTCGTACGTCTGGATTTTCTTCCAACAGCTGATTCGTTAGACGGAGTAGGTCTCCGAAATCCACGGAGTTTGCGGCGAGGAGTCGTTGTTGGTATTCGGGGTAGACCTTGGCGACTAGATCGCCGAAGAAATCTTCACCTTCGTAGTCCTTGGGGCCGATACCATCGTTCTTCGCGCGGTCAATGCTCGCGAGTATTTCTCGCGGCGCGAACATACGTTCTGGCAGGTGCATGGTACGTAAAACCTGGGTCACGAGCCGTCGCTGGTCGTCCATGTCGCAAATGGTAAAGCTCGGCTCGAGCCCCAATAGGCTGGCATTCATCCGAAGCAAACGAGCGCAAATGGAATGGAAGGTGCCGATCCAAAGCCCCTTTAGGTTTCCGGGCAATATTGCATCGACGCGATCGCGCATTTCCCCGGCGGCCTTGTTGGTAAACGTCACGGCCAGAATTCGGCGCGGCTCGCAAACCGTGTCGATCAAATGAGCGATACGGTGGGTGATGACCCGCGTCTTTCCGCTACCGGCACCAGCTAGAACGAGCAGCGGTCCATCGACCTGAAGTACTGCGTCTCGCTGGGGACCATTGAGTTTGGCGGTGAGGTCTTCGGTGGTGCGTTGCATGCGGACGGACATGGCTTCTTCTGGCCCCGACTATTGTGGAAGTGGTTCGGGGCGCAGAGTTAGGTTCTCTTTTTTTCCATTGCGCCAAATGATGAGAGGTACCTCGCTGCCAGCCGCGATAAAGGCCGCGATGCCAGGCAATTGAGCCACATTCGTGATCAATTCCTTATTGAAACTCAGGACAATATCGCCCTTCTCTAAGCCAGCGGTCGCAGCCGGTCCGCCGGCTTCGATGATGGTGACCAGCGCGCCCTTCGCTTTCAGTAGACCACGACGCTTGGCAACTTGGGCCGTTACGCGCGCAACCTTCATTCCGATCCACGTTCGAACCACTTTGCCGTCACGCTTGAGCGCACGTACCAATTTCTTGACCGTATTGATGGGCAGCGCGAAGCCGAGTCCCCGGGGCCCATCGCTGCTGGCCGTGTTGATTCCGATGACCTCGCCTGAGGTATTGAGAAGCGGTCCTCCACTATTTCCGCGATCGACGGCAGTATCCGTTCGAATGAACCCCCAATAGCCGTGTTCTCCCAAAGAGAGATCAGTGCGCGGCAACATGCGAATGATACCAGCACTGGCCTCGGGGCCGTGCCCGAAGGGATTGCCTAACGCGAGAACCCATTCACCGACTTGGACGCGATTAGAATCACCCAGATGTGCTCCCTTAACGCGTTTACCTGCGGGGAGCTCCATCTGTAACAGACAGAAATCCGTGCGGGGATCGCAGCCGACGATACGCGTTGCGAATTCTCCGCCCGCCGAGAGTCGAGCCCAGACCTTTCGCCCTTCACCCACGATATGCGCGTTTGTCACCACGTGACCATGGCCGTCGATGATGAGGCCCGACCCAAGAGATTTGCGCAGGCCTGCGGCATAGTGTCCGAGGGAGGACATCTTTCGTTCTTCTCCGCTGGGAAACCAGTCGACCGGACCGCCTGCTGAAGCATGGTCGGTTCGTAGATGTACCACTGCATCTTTGTGCTGTTTGACAAGTTTGACGAAACTACCCGGCGCGGCGGGGTAGATGAGTTTGACCTGTGCTGCCTTCGTTTTCGCTTTCGTTGTCGCCTTCTTCTTGGAAGTGGCGGATTCATTCTTCGCTGTCTTCTTTGTGCGTCGCCGGCACGCGCTCGGAGCCAACGCTAGCGATAGAATGATGAGAGGGAGAAGCCAACTTATCGAAGGCTGATGACGTGCCATGGGCCTAACTGGTCGCCGCCACGTAGCGCATGCGCAGGTCGTACAGGAGTTGTTCGAGTAACTTCTGTTCCTCGTCGCTGAGGTTGCCCTTCGTCTTTTCGCCGAGCATGGCCAAAATATCGATGGTCTGCTGGGCGAGAGGAAGGTCCTTTTTGATCGTACCCCCGCCAGGGATCGGCGTTTCTCCGAGATGCATCATTGCGGAGGTGGAAAGGGAAATGATGAAGGTTGAAAAATCGAGACCGGGCAGTGGTTGAACGGCTGAAGCGCCTTCCCGCCTTTGGTCATCACTCATCTTCAAGTCTCCCTCAGGGCCTAGCCGATCTATTAGTTTGGACTGCAGGGTTTGGACTGCGGCGTTAGGACTGTGGCGTGAAATCGTCCGAACCGGAGTTTGTTGGCTCTGTTGGTTTTTCGCTCTCTGCCGCTGGTGTCGAAAAACTCGGTGCTGGGGCGGGTTCCGGTGCTGGTTCCGGTGCAGCCGTCATCGGTGTAGCCGCAGGTGTAGGTGCGACATAGGCATCCGGTGCGGGCATGGGTACAGCCGCCGCGGGTGCAGGTACCGGCTCAGGTGCAGGTGCAGGATAAGGCGCTGGTGCCTCGGGTGGTGCTACCACAGGGCTTGGCGCAGCCTCAGCAACTGGCGCAGCCTCAGCAACTGGCGCAGCCTCAGCAACTGGGGCGGGTGTAGGCAGCGAACTTATCGGCGCGGGCGTCGGCGCCGGTGCGGGGCTCGCAAATTCTGGCGAGCCGCCAAAAGCCACGGGTGCTATCGGTGCCGGAGCAGGTGCCGGAGCAGGTGCTGGAGCCGCTTTCGGTTCGGGGGCTGCCTGCTGCATGACGGTTTCCATTTCCGTCAGATTTTGGCCTTTATCCTCAACGTCCGGGAGGTCGTTAAGCTGCTTTTCAACATCTTTAGTCGTGAGAAGGCCAGCTCTGAGATAGCGTTCTCGTAGTCGTTTATCTTGTAGCATATTGCTCTTGCGCGACATCATGATCTCCTGTGCACGGGCGTTTTAGGGCTCAGGGGCCATTGCTGTCAAGCGATCTGCGGGAATTTTGTGCAATTTTACTGGTTTGGATCGCTGTGGCTCGGCTGACGCGGCGGGAAATGCGGATGTAGCCGGTAGAGTTCCAGCCGGTGGCCTTTTGTCCGAAAGCTCCGTACATGACGAAGCCAAGGAAAGGGGGACTCGATTTTGGATGTTGTTGACCGCCGGGACGTTGCCGCGCGGAAGAGTTTCCCCGCAATGCTACGACGATAGCTTTGTTCCGATACGCTCTGGCCGAGGTACTGACGGTAGCGCTGCCATCTTTTCCATGGAATAGGGGCGGCCACGACGTGGCTGATCTTTCGCCGGCTGAGGATGCCTCGGGCCTCCGCTTCATTTTCAGTCGTGTAGAAACGTATCGTTTCGCGGTTTGCCGCCGCGGTGCTGGGCATAATCAGAGGTGTGCCCAACGTGCGTACCCGGCCGAGGTGTATCAATACGTGTCCGGCTGCGATTGGAGCTAGAACAGCGGTTCGATTGTTAGGGACATTCCGAAACCACAGCGCCAGCGCGCGGCGGTTTTTGGTCTTGGCATTGGGAAGATAGAGACCTTCGCTGAGATAGGTGAGTGCCGGGGATATCAACGCAATCGGTAGCAAAAAGAGCAGCACCGTGATGCTCCTTTTCGTTTTCCACCTCAACACCACGGCGGCGAGGCTTGTGGCGATCAATGGCGTGACGATGACCAAAGGTAGGGCCAGAAAGCGTATTTGGGTCAGGCCGACAAGCCAGAACGGTACTGAGAGCAGAAGTACGAACCGCTGTTTTTCAATTGCAGAGTGGCTGCCCTGAGGCGACAGAAATTGCCCCAGGTATACCAGCGGGATGCCAAAGCCCAGGTAAGTGAAGAGCATCTTTTGGTGGGGCCACGGCAGCGAAAAGAGCGACCGCTGCTCGAAGATCATTTGCCATAGATCGCTACGACGGCCGAAGCGAAAGAGATTTCGTAGCCCTTCTTCCAACGGGAAAGCGAGTAGGCAGATTCCCGTGACCATGAGCGGTAGGCCTAATACGGCAATTCCATCGGCGAGCTTGCTGTGCCGTCCAGCGAAATACCGCTGGTAAATCGAAAGCGCTAGCGCGGAGCCCAAGCATAGGGTCACCAATACCAGATGAAAAAAGGACGGCATTTGCATGGTCCAGCGGCTTGTTTCGGGGGCCCTTGCGACGAGGGGGGCGACGACGAGCCATGAGACGACGAAAATGGCCACCTCCACCGCGAATTCGTCCTTTTGAGGGCCTTGAGCGGAACGCAATCCAAATCCTTGATGCAAAATCATCGCACCGCTTAGGATAGCCACTGGAAACAGGGCGCTCGGCCAAAGCCAAAAAGCCGCGCCCAATATGAGTCCACAAGCGAGGGCGTTCGCTAGCCTTCGACTTCTTCTCTCGCCCCATTTCGCCCCCAAATAAAAGAAGAGGGCGCCGGCGGTAAACACCGGCTCGAGGACGTGGTGATCAAACCGACCGATCCGGCTGTACTCGATAATGATGGGCCATAGCGCAAAGATGACTCCAGCCAACGTTGCCCAGGGCGGCGACGCACCTAGACGCAATGCCAAGGCAAAGATCATCATGATACCCAAAAGGCCCACGCACACGACGACGACTGTACCCAGACGAGCCATGTGTTCCGCTTGATTGGGGATGCCGAGGAGGCGGCCAACTCCACCGACGAAATAGCTGAACCCTGGAGGCCAGGCAACCGTATGACCATCGGGATGGTTCACCATCGGATCTATTTGGGGCGGAAGGCTGGGGAAAGTGCGCGCAGCTTCCGATGCTCGCCACGCGTGGTAGTAGCTATCCGGATCGATCAATTCTGCGCGGTCATCGACGAGCACCTCCTGCAGGCCATGGAGGCGACAGAAAAGGCCAATGGCCAGCGGTATCAGAATCAGAGCGAACCATCTGCGACGAGTTGAGCGATGCCCCGCCGTGCTTTCGGATGTCTTGCTTTCTGCGTCGCGCGGCATCTCCGCTAGCGTAGCTTGGGGCGCACGGCCGTGGTACATTCTCTTTCAACATTCTAGTAGGGAGGTCGCCCCATGGTTGTCGTTGAAGGCCGCGAAAGGCATCCGGGAGTACGGCTGGTCGCCAAGGCTGTTTGCTCGTTTCCCGGTGAAGAACCGAGGCGTCTTTTCGCCACGAGTCTGACCGAACGAGGGGCGTTCATTTTATGCATGCGTCCCCCGGCGTTGGGATTCACGTTGACGGTCGACCTCTTTTTGCCGAAGCGCAACCCTCTCTCTTCCGCGGAAGCGCGCGTGATCGGTGTCCGAATCGATCCTGCCATCGCTGAACTGAGCGGATTCGAAGTTGTATTCACGAAGATGGCGGATAGCGCCCTCGAAGAACTCTCCGATGCGTTGGCCGGCTTGGAGCCCATTGCTCTGGTTCGGCCCCTCGGCCAAGGGAGAAATGGCCATGAGCTCCGCCGCCATCCCCGCGTTGAAACCAGCGTTGCCGGGGTGATCAATCTGGAAGAGCCCCTGCACGTCGATGTGGCCAACCTCAGCATTTCCGGCGCGCTCCTGGCCTTGGGTGAACAGCCCATGCCTGACTCGCTACAGCCCGGCACCGAGATTTCTCTGAATCTCCTCCTGCCAGATATCCCGGAGAATCTGGGGGTTAGGGCTGAGGTTGTCCGAATTACGGGGGCCTCCGAGCCTCTTGGCATCGGTGTACGCTTTTTGGACTTGGATCCCTTGGTCGAATTGCGGTTGGAAGGGCTGATTATCGGGGCGTTGGTCGGTCCCAGCGTGGAATACCGCCATTGGCCGGCTGACTAGCCACTCAGGGATCGCACTTCCATTCGTCATGACGACTCTTTATGGGCCGGCATTGCCTTGACAGGGGGGGGGCGGATGCTTAACTTACGCCGCCATGGCCACCGACTATTACGACCTTCTAGGCGTCCCCAAAGACTCAAGCGACGATGCGTTAAAGAAAGCCTATCGCAAACTCGCCTTGCAGTATCATCCCGATCGCAATCCCGGTGACACCGGCGCCGAAGAGAAATTCAAAGAAATTTCAAACGCTTACCAGATACTTGCCGATCCGGAAAAACGGCAAGTATACGACCGGTATGGCGCGGAAGGACTGAGCGGCGCCGGCTACGGCAACGGCTTTGGCAATGTCCAAGATATTTTTTCCTCCTTTGGCGACATTTTCGGCGACATTTTTGGAATGGGCGGCGGATTCGGCGGGGGTGGGCAACAAAGCCGCCGGGCCCAGCAGCGAGCCACGCAGGGAGCTGATGTCGATGTTCGGCTTGCGCTGACGTTCCGCGAGGCAGTCGAGGGATGCCGCAAAGATCTGGAGGTTTCCCGACGGGTGCCCTGCGGTTCTTGCGAGGGGAGTGGCGCCGCCCCCGGTACGGGCGTCGATACCTGCGGCACGTGCCAAGGTCGGGGCCAAGTTGTTCATAGTCAAGGCTTTTTCATGATCAGCTCGACATGCCCCAATTGTCGAGGCCAGGGCAAAACCATAACGACCCCTTGCTCCAAATGCCGTGGCGGCGGTGTGGAGCGAAGCTCAGACAAGGTATCTGTCACCATCCCCGCTGGCGTTGATAGCGGCCAACAGCTTCGCTTGCAGGGCAAGGGCGACGTTCCTCCCGGGCGTGGGGTACCTGGTGATCTCTATGTTGTTCTAGAGGTTGAAGCGGACGAAAGGCTCAAACGAGACGGCGCCGATCTGCACGTCGATATTCTGCTCAGCTATCCTCTGGCGGTCTTGGGCGGCTCAATTTCGGTCCCCGTGCTGGAAGGGGAAAAGGAAATTCCCGTAAAGCCGGGTACCCAAGCTGGCGACGTTACAGTGCTTCGCGGCGGCGGAATGCCACGGCTACACGGTCACGGTCGCGGTGACGAATACGTCCATTTTCAGTTGGAAGTCCCCAATAGTGTTAGCGAACGTGCCAAGGAACTGCTCACAGAGCTGGCCACTGAGTTCGGTCACGAAGCGCCGGGCAAGCGCGGTATCTTCGACCGTTTTCAGCGCTCACGTAAGAAATAGCCTTTCTTTTAGACCGATACGACTTCGGGCACCCTCTGCTAAACCGTTTAATTGTTTGACCGTTGACGGCCTAAGGTTGGGGGTGTAAGAAATTATTGATGTTCAAGCCCGCCCTAGAGAGAATACTCAACGGCTGCGAGGATGCCTTGGCAGTCGTCATCATGGGCTTCGACGGGATCATCGTTGATTCGGTCGAAGAGGGATTGCAGACCGATCTTCAATCCTTCGCTGGTGAGTTTTCTTTCGTGCTGAACCAAATGGTGAAGGTGGCCGAAAGTTTGGAGTGGGGCGCACTTGATGAAACTGTTATCAACAGTGATAAGTTTGCGTTTGTTGTCCGCGTGCTTTCGTCGGAGTATTTCCTCACTTTGGTTACGAAAGCCGATGGAAATCTTGGAAAAGGGCGGTTCCTAATGCGACTTGCGCTTCCCGATTTGCGAGCAGAAATCTAATGGCGAAAAAAGTTGAATTGGCTTCCTCGACGACGAAGAAAACAGTCGCGTCCAACGGACCATCCGAAAAGAGCAACGGCAAAACACGCACCATTAGTGAGGTTCGTTCGTTGGCCCGCGTTCTTCGGCAATACGATTTGAGTGAAATTGAGGTCGAAGAAGAAGGGTTGCGAATCCGGCTGCGGGCCGGAGGTTTCGCCGAGCCCGTCTATCGTCAGGCGCCCGCTGCCGTCGAACCACCGGCTGGTACCGAGTCAAAGACTGACGATGATCGCGATGATGGCCCGACGATTACCTCACCGTTCGTGGGCACATTCTATCGGGCTGCAAGCCCAGAGGCCGAACCCTTCGTTAAGGCTGAACAGGAAGTGAGCCGGGGGCAAACGCTTTGCATTGTTGAAGCGATGAAGCTGATGAATGAAATAGAAGCAGAGCACGACTGTAAAATCGTCGAGATTCTCGTACAGAATGGCGATTCGGTTGAATATGGCCAACCTCTTTTCCGGATTCTACCGAAGTAATTCGGTCGCAGCCCGATGAGTATCCGCAAAGTATTGATCGCCAATCGCGGCGAAATCGCCCTTCGCATAATTCGCGCCTGTCGCGAACTGGGGCTGCAGACAGTCGCGATCTATTCGACGGCCGATAAAAACGCGCTACATGTACGGTTCGCCGATGAGGCAATTTGCATCGGAGCGCCGTCTTCCGCTGATTCTTATTTGAATATCCCTGCAGTACTGAGCGCAGCAGAAATTTCCGGCGCCGACGCAATTCACCCGGGGTATGGTTTCCTCGCCGAGAATGACGGCTTCGTAGAATTGGTCGAACGTTGCGGTTTCAAGTTCATTGGGCCTTCCGTTAAATTGATTCGTCTGATGGGCGATAAGGTTCGCGCGCGTCAGGCTATGATCGAAGCGGGCGTTCCCGTACTTCCGGGCACCGGAATTCTCAATGAAGAGGTAGAGGTTCACCGCGCGGCTGATGATATCGGTTACCCCGTGATCATCAAGGCCGCGGCAGGTGGCGGTGGTCGCGGCATGAAGATCGTCAATGATGAAAGCGGGCTCATCCCTGCCTGGTTGACGACCCGTACGGAAGCCAACGCGGCATTCGGTTGCGCCGATGTCTATATCGAAAAATATATCGCGAATCCTCGCCACATCGAGATTCAGGTCATGGCGGATTCGTTCGGCAATGTTCTGCATCTCGGTGAGCGGGAGTGTTCCATTCAGCGCCGGCATCAGAAATTATTGGAGGAGGCGCCTTCCACTGTTTTGGATGCCGCCGAGCGCGAACGACTCGGCATGTTGGCGGCTCGGGCCGTAGGTAACATCGGGTACGATAGTGTAGGTACGGTCGAGTTTCTGATGGACCAGCAGGGCGATTGCTACTTTGTCGAGATGAATACCCGCATCCAGGTGGAGCACACGATTACGGAAATGATCACGGGTATCGATCTGGTGCAAGAGCAGCTTCGGGTTGCTGCGGGGGAGCGGCTCAGCTTCACCCAGGAACAGGTCAATATCGAAGGCCATGCCATCGAATGCCGGATCAACGCTGAGGATCCAGTGACTTACGCGCCTAGTCCCGGGCAGATTACGGCCCTGCATCTACCCGGAGGTTTCGGTGTTCGCGTCGATACCGCGATTTACGCCCAGTACACTGTTCCTCCTTTCTACGATTCCTTGATCGCCAAACTTATCGTTCACGCGCCTGATCGCACGCAGGCCATCTCTCGGCTTCGGCGTGCCCTGGATGAATTTGTGGTTAGCGGTATCAACACGAATATTGACCTCTATCGCCGCATCGCGTCATCCGCCGATTTCGTGGAAGGCCATCTCGACACAGGATTTTTGACCCGGCTTCAGTAGGCGTCGGTTCCCGTCACAAGTTGGGGTTTGATCGGCCTTGACACCTCGGCCACCATTATCTACTCTAAATTCGTTGTGTTTTTGACATGATAGGTGTTGTCGCTCCGTATGGTCGGGGGGGCTAACGCGAGACTTTCGACCGGCGAGAAGGCGTAACCCCACGTGGCGACCAAGCTCAACAAGAACCGGATTATCGCTGCCGCGCAGAAGTACATTCAGAAGGGGAACTACGACCGCGCCATACGCGAATACGCGAAGATCATCGAGCAGGATCCTCGCGATGTTCGAATCTGGCTGAAGATCGGCGACCTCTACGCCAAGAAGAAAGCCATTTCAGAAGCGGTCGATACGTATCTGAAGGTTGCCGAATACTATTCCGAGCAGGGCTTCTATCTCAAGGCGGTTGCCGTCTATAAACAGATTCTCAAACTCGATCCCAGCTTGGTCGATATCAATCTCAAGTTGGCAGAACTATACAAGCAGCTCGGATTGCTAAAAGAGGCAAGGCAACAATACGAGCTCGTTTGTAGCTATTATCATCAGGCTGGCCATACCAAATACGCACTGGAAGCCGTGCGCCAAATGGTCGACATGGATCCGGACAACGTCGCCAGCCGGATCAAATTAGGGGAACTCTATTCCAAAGAGGGAATGCGGCCCGAGGCCGTGGGGGAATTTGGCAGAGCGGCCGACTATTTGCGAGCGAGCAATCGTCTCGACGATTTCATCAAAGTCGCTGAACGCCTAATCTACCATCAGCCCGACAACCTCCCGATCACCAAAGAGCTGGCCAGCCTCTATTTGCGGCGCTCCGACGCCCGTCGCGCACTGCAAAAGCTACAACTCGCTTTCAAATCCGATCCTCGCGATGAGGAAACGTTGGGAATGCTCGCTCAGGCCTTTGAACAATTGGGGCAGGTGGGCAAGGCGGTTTCCGTCTTGCGAGAGCTCGCGCAAATCCACACGGACAACAGCCAGCGCACGAAATTGCGCGAGACACTGCAACGCATTCTGAGCTTGGCTCCTGGAGATGCTCAGGCACAAAAAGCACTGGCCTCAGCGGGCTACCCCTCAACAGCGGATGCTTCGTTCGACGTACCTGGGCCCGCTGAAGGCGGATACGAACAGCACGACGCGCCGAATGCAGCCGAACAGGAAATCGCTTCGCTGCATCAGCCTCAATCGGCTCAACTCTCTTCCGGTGCTCACGGGGCCTATGACGCTCACGAGCGAGATGGCTACGATGAGCTCACGGGAGATATCGCACGTGTACTCACCGAAGTAGATGTCTATATCAAATACGGACTCTGCGACAAGGCGCTTGAACATCTGCAAAGCATCTTCGTGCGTGCGCCGCAGAATGTCGAAATTCGGCTCAAACTGCGTGACCTATACGTTGAGGTAGGAAGGCCGGAAGACGCAGCCAAGCAGCTTGTCGCCGTCGCTCAACAAATCGCTCCCGAAGATAGAAGGGCAGCCGCGCTCTATCTTAACGATGCATTGGAACTAGCTCCGGGAAATGCAGCAGCGGTAGAACTGCTCCAGAGCCTAGAAGAGGGCATAGCGTCTCTAGATGATCCGTATCCAACTAACGTCGATCACGTAACCGACCTTGAAGAGGAAACCTACGATTCGGAAAGTCTCGTTGAAGAGATTCCAATCGACGAGGCAGATCTTATCGAAGTGGACGAGGTTGGGGATTTTGATCCCGACGCGCGCACAAATATTAGAAGTAGCCATGAAGTTCAGGTCGCGGCACCTATGGGCACGGATACCGATCCGGAAGCGGTCTACGCCGACGATACCGATTCTCATTTTCCGATAGATTCGGGGTCCGGCGTTGTCGAGGTGCACGGGGAAAGAGAAAATACCCTGGGTGGCACATCTCCGGCTTCACAGCTCATTTCACTACCCGTCGGAACGGAACCAGAGGAAAAGAAAGCCCGCCCACTGACCATTGAAGACGAAGGGACGGGGTTGGATGACGACTTAGAAGAAATCGATTTTTTCATCCAGCAGAACCTTCTGGCGGAAGCTCGCTCGATTTTGGATGGTCTAAGGCATAAGCACGCCGGCGACGACCAGGTCGCTCCGCGTCTTGAAGAACGTCTCAAATCTCTGAGCGATGCTGAACAGAAGAGTTTTCCGCTGGGTGGCCCCATCGCGGAAGACTCCACCGCCGACTTGGTTGCGCAACTGGCGGCTGAATTAGAAGACGAGCCGTTGATTCCTGACTTCGCAGCGGAGTTCAGCGTCGAAGATGTCTTCGACGAATTCAAGCGCGGCGTAGACAATCAGATTAGCGACGAAGATTCCGAAACACACTACGATCTAGGAATCGCCTATCGCGAGATGGGGCTGATAGACGACGCCATCGCGGAGTTCAACGTCGCGATGAAGGCTGCGGAAAAAGAAGTACTCTGTCATATGATGATCGGTCTCTGCTATTCTGAAAAGGGTTTGCTGACCGAGGCCATCAGTCAGTTCAAGACGGGACTATACGTCGAAGGGATTTCTACGCGCGAGACGATTTCACTCTATTTCGAATTGGGTCAAGCTTACGAGACCATCGAGGACTTTCGAGAAGCCCTCTACTACTACGAGAAGGTTAGCAAGAAGGACACACATTTCCGCCAGGTGGAAGAACGAATCAAACGCGTTGCGCGGGCCGTTGAAGAAGAAGATGAAGAGAATGCAAATGACGCCGAGGACGATGGCGATACCGACACCGGCAGCGACCCACGAGAGTTGACCTACCCCTAATGCGACCAACACTGGAATTGAAAGGACTGTAGGTCGTGGCTTCCCTCGTTGCTGTTGAAGGCCCAGCTTCGGGCAAACAGTATTCGCTCGAAGAGGAATGCGTCCTCGGGCGTTCTTTCAATAGCGATATAGTTATCGGCGATCTCAACGTCTCCCGTCGACATGCACGAATTCATAAGGGCATCGATGGCGCGTTCATGATCGAAGATCTGGGCAGCGGAAATGGCACGTTCGTCAATGACGAACAAGTTTCTCAGCACCGTCTCGTTCCACGTGATGTCATTCGTATCGGAGGTTCGTCCTTTCGCTATGAACCCGACGCCAAGAGCAAATGGCGCCCAGAAGTGATGACCGTTCTCGCCGACGTTTCCGACTATGTCGATCATGATACGGGACGGTTCAAAGTATCTCCCAAAGTGGACAAGTCTCTGGTGCAGGAAGATGCTCGGTCCATCGCTGCAGTGCCCGCCGATCGCGCACCGAAGATGTTGCAGGCCATGTATGCGGTTGCCGATGCCATCGGAAGTGAACTCGAATTGAGTCGCTTGATGGATAAGATCCTCTCGTACCTCTTTGAGGTCTTTTCCCAGGCCGACCGCGGCATTGTTCTACTTGTACACCCCGAGTCGGGCGAACTTGTTCCAGAAGCGGTGAAGCAGCGTAGCGGACGTAGCGGCGAAGGCTTTTCCCTCTCGATGACCATGGTGCAACAGGTTCTCGAGCGTGGCACGGGAATGATCAAGGGCAATACCGATCCAGGTGTCAGTCCCTTATCCCCCTATGTCACTTCCGAAACCGACAAATACGCCCTGGAAGACGGGGCGGCACCGGTGCCGCGTATGGCAACCCCTTTGATTTGCGGAAAACAGGTCCTCGGTACGCTTAGCCTTGAAGGCGTTTCCGCTGGAGCGCCATTTTCACGCGAGGACCTTGACCTCCTTTCTGCCATCGCCCGTCAGGCCGCCGTTGCTATAGCCAACGCCCGCGCGGGTCAGGAATTGCTCAAACAACATCGGTTGGACAACGATTTACGGCTGGCCCGACAAATTCAAGAGAGCTTTTTACCCCAGCATCTGCCGCAAATTGCTGGCATCGAATTCCAAGCGCACTACAAGCCTGCTTTGCATGTTGGTGGGGACTTTTACGACATCATTCGAATCGACAAATCCAAAATCGGTTTAATCGTTGGCGATATCTCCGGCAAAGGTGTAAGCGCCGCTCTGATGATGGCCAAGTTGACCACCGATATCCGCTTGCTCTCTCGAACCTATTCCGAACCGGCAGATGTATTGACGCACGCAAACCGTTCACTCCTCGAGGCCGGACAAGACGCGATGTTTGCCACCGTGATCTACCTGCTTCTCGATCTAAAACAAGGCACCTTTACCGTTTCCAACGCGGGGCATCAGCCACCGATGGTCGCCAGCCGCAGGGCCGAAGGTGTGACCGAGCTCGATGACGCCACTGCTGTGGCGCTCGGGGTGGTCCCTGAATTGGTTTACCCGCAGCAAGCGTATAAATTGATCGCTGGTGATGTCGTTCTGCTCTATACGGATGGCTTAAACGAGGCCACCAACCGGCAACGTCAAGAGTACGGAATGAACCGTCTGCGGCACGTGGTCACAGGCTGTCCGCCAGCGCCGTCACAGCTGGTCCAGCGGCTGGTCGCCGACGTGCAGCGATTCGTTGGCGGAGCAGCGCAGAGCGACGACCTAACGCTGCTGGCGTTTGGCGTCACCGAATAGCTTCCCTCCCAAGATCATTCGACAAAACGTCGAATTGACATTCGTCAAGAATCCGGACTGCTTGAATTCGAGTCTGATTTGTTGCCTTTCGAGTCAACCATTGTTGTAGAATAGGCTTTCTCTCAACTGAGTTTTCATTTGCAAAGAGCCATGTCCCGACGGCGGGGGATGGGGGCGTTGCGGTTATTGGTGGAGTTGGATATGGCGCGGATGCAAGGGTCTGGAATCGGTCTATCGGTACGGGCAAAGCTTTTTTTGCTGGCGTTCATTTTGATGCTGGCGCTGGCCTCGGTCATCATCTACACGGCGGTTACGTTGGGTCAGCAACGCGCGGATTCCGTCGTGCTCAATCTCGCGGGCCGCCAGCGGATGCTCACTCAGATGTACGCACGCCATGTGCTGGATGAAATCGGGCGCCGGCAGGTTGTCGCATCGGCGAGGCGTATGGCAGCGGGGGCGGCCACGCAGATCGCGGCCGACCGGGCGATCTATACCAAGAAAGTCGTCGGCAAACTCAAGCGTGAATGGTTGGGTTTCAAGGCGAGCGCTCACTACGCCACGATCGATAAGGCGATTCCCTTACCCGCCACGTTCGTCAAAGAAGTCGGCGCGACCATGGGCGATGATGCCGGCTATCAATTCAGCCTGATCAGCAAATTCAACATTAACAAAGAAAAGGGGCTGAACACCGATTTCGAAAAGAAGGCCTGGAACGCCTTGGCTAACGATCCGAAGAAACACTTTTGGGAGCTTGTCAAAGGTGAAGGCGGGTTGCTCCTCCGCTACGCGACGCCCGATGTGGCGAGTGTCGCGCCTTGCGTGACCTGTCATAATGCTCATCCAGATAGTCCGAAGAAGGACTTTCGTTTGGGCGAGCTCATGGGAATCCTGGTCGTCACAACCTTGGCTACCCGTGATGCTGAACTAACCGACAAACTGCTCAACCCAGGACCCAGCAAATTTCAGAGTGTTGAAAAACTCTTCGAAGTTACCCTCAAGGCGCTTGCCGAGGGCGGCAACAGTTTCAAGAGTGCAAAACTGGCCGTGCCCATTTTGGTACCCGCCGCTACGGATCCCAAGATCCTCGCCAAATTGGGGGAAGTCAAAGGCCTTTGGGAAAAGCTCAAGAAAGGTGCCCATGGCGCAAGAGACACAGAGGTCAACTCCGATGAGTTCTTCAAGCAGCTGAAAGAGATTCGCACCTACAGCGACCTCACCTTGAAGACAATGAATCAGGCTGTGAGCATGATGGCCACCCAGTCCAAGGGCAAGGTCGATTCAATGATCACCACCGAATGGGTGATCCTCGGTATTTGTCTGGTTCTGGGTTGCATCTTGGCGTGGGTCTTCACGCGCATGATTACGAGCCCCCTAGGCCGTATGGTGGCGGTTACCCGTCGCATTGCGGAAGGCGATCTCGACTTCGATGTGGAAGATGAGGTGAACTACAGTACGCGGGATGAGATCGGGAATATGGCGGAAGCCTTCACGGAGCTGGCCGGAAACCTACAAGGCGTGATGAGCGAAACCCGAAGCTTGATTTCCTCGGCCGAAGCGGGCGACTTAAAGAAACGAGGCGACTCAGCTCAGTATCAAGGTGCATACGGCGATCTCGTCGGGGGTGTTAATCAACTTCTCGATGCTACGACGGGCCCGATGCAGGAAGCTGCCGCCGCCTTGGAAGGTTTGGCGGATCAAGACTTGACAGCACGGGTCATGAGCGAGGCTCAGGGCGACCATGCCTTGGTGAAGGATAATCTGAATCGTGCCGCGGAGATCCTCGACCAGTCGATGTTGAAAGTGAATCAATCGGCTGCGCAAGTTCGCTCTGTCACGGATCAAATCGCGCAAGGAAATCAAAATGTAGCCGTCGCCACGGGTGAGCAAGCGGCAACGTTCGAAGAGATTTCGGTTACGCTCGATACGTTGACCAACAAGGTCAGCGATGCGACGAAGTTGGCGGGCAACGCCACCGAATTGGCACGGGGGGCAAAGTCTTCGGCTTCGGAGGGCGTGCAATCCATGGAAAAATTGAGCAGTGCCCTGCAACGCATCAAAGATGCCTCTGACCAAACCGTGCGGATCATTCGCACAATCGACCAGATCGCATTCCAAACCAACGTGCTGGCCCTAAACGCAGCCGTTGAGGCCGCCCGGGCCGGTGAAGCAGGTAAGGGATTCGCGGTCGTCGCCGAGCAGGTGGGGCGCTTGGCTCAGCGAACAGCGGAAGCATCGGGCAATACCTCCGATTTGATCGAAGGTTCGGCACGCCACGTAAACGACGGCGTCGAGTTGGGGCAAGCTGTCGCCGAGCTCTTTAACCGCATTGTTACCAATGCAGGCGAAGTTGATGAGGTCGTAGAAGAACTCAACACCAACTCGAGTTTTCAGGCAACGGGGATCCGCGAAATCAACGCTGCGGTTGAGGATGCAACCAACCGCGTTCAGCAGAATGCTGCCGATGCGGAGGAAACAGCTTCCGCCGCCCATATGTTGATGTCACATGCAGAGGATTTACAGCGCATGGTCTCGACGTTTCGTATCAGCGAGGAGCGGAGAGGCGGACTAGGTGGAGGTCGGCGACAACGTCCGCAGGCTGCACGACAGCGTTTGGCGGCACCGCGAAACGCCCCTGCTGCAGGACGCCCAAGCCCATCCGCAGGGAACCGTGCATCGGTAGACGAAATGCTGGTTGATGATTATATCGGCGAAGACCCGCGCCAGGCCCGGCCGACGACAGAAGGGGCCAAGGCCATAGGCCCCGATGAAGTCTTTGCGATTACGCAAGACGAACTCGACGACTTCTAGGGAAGCCAAGGACCGAAAACCTAGAACCGAAAACCTAGAACCAATCCCCTAGAACCAATCCCCTAGAACCGATCCCCTAGAACCGAATTCCTAGAACCGAATTCCTAGGTCCGATTTCCAATAACCGAAAACCCAGAACTGAAAACCGAAAACCGCATCTATCGATTTGGCGGGTATTTCTGCAGCTTTCGTTGAAGCGTTCGCCGGTGAATGTTGAGCCGGCGGGAAGCCTCTGAGATATTTCCTCCGCAGTCCGAAAGTACCCGGTTGAGGTGCTCCCATTCTGTTCGCGCGAGAGACGGCGCTTCGTAGTCTTTGTGGGTGGGTTCCAGCGGTGGTTGTTCACCTTTGTCGAAGGCCGCGATAATATCATCGGCGTCGGCTGGCTTGGGCACGTAATTCGTTGCACCGAGCCGTATCGCTTCGACAGCGGTGGAGATGCTCCCATAGCCGGTGAGCATGACGACTTTCGTGGATGGGTCGATTTGTAGCAGGTCGCGAAGGAGTTCGAGTCCGGAAGCGCCGGGCATGCGCAAGTCGACAACCGCGAGTTCGGGCGAATCCTCTTTGGCCAGGGCCAGCGCTTGTTCTGCATCTGTTGCTGTTCGGGTTTCGTAGCCGCGTTCGGTGAACGCACGGGCGAGTCGACCGCGAAAAATATCGTCATCGTCGACAAGGAGAATGCTCGGCTCTGTTCTATTGGGCATTGGATATCCGCGGTAGGGTAAACGTCGCAACGGTCCCGTTTCCAGGAGATGATTCTAGATTCAAGCGGCCACCCAAGGTTTCCGCTGTGCTGTGCGCTAAGAATAGTCCCAAGCCCATTCCTTCCCCGGTTTCTCGGCTCGTGAAGAAGGGCTCCGCGGCGCGCGCCAGAATGGCTGGGGACATGCCGCAACCCTGATCGGCTATCGTAATGGTCAAGCTTTGCTCGTCGACTTGGAGACTCACGTCGACCCGGGTGCCTTTTTCGGACGCTTGAAGTGAGTTCTTCACCACGGCCTGCAGAGCATGAGTGAGATTTTGCAGCGGAAGTTGGACCGTCGCGTTGGCGACATCTTTGCCCAAGTTGACATTTAGTCGAGGGTCGTTTTTCAGCCTGCCCAGGGTCTGTTCCAGCATCTTTTCAACACTCATTTCACGCTGAACTTCGCCAACAACTTGGCCGGAATCTGCAGCCAGCTGATCGAGAATATGGCGGCAGCGTTGTACCTCGGTGCGAATGAGAGTCGCGTCTTCGAGGAAGTCTTGCTGAGAACTCTTGCGAATTGCACTCTCGAGTTCCTTCGCCACCAGGGCGATCGTGGATAGAGGCGTCGCTAGTTCGTGTGCGGCTCCCGCAGCGAGCGTGGTGAGTGAAGCCAGCTTTTCTGCCCGCAGCTTTCTTTCGCGTGCGTCGTCGAGTTGTAGGCGACGCAAACGTAGCTCCCGAGTGACTCGGCCAACGAATAGCGTAATGAAGAATGCGGCGACGCCAAAGGCGGCCCACATGCCGGCAAGATGCAAATCCATAGCGTGACCGTGATCGCCGGCCATATGCAAAGGGCGATGCACGACGAAGAGGGCGGCCGAAGAGATCAGCGAAGCGGCAACAAGTGTCCAAGTCCATCTGGGAGGCAATACCACGACTGCCAGGGCGATGTGGACAAGGTAGAGGAAATTGAAGGGATTGTAAGGCCCCCCGGTCAAGCCCAGGAGCGTCGTAAGCACCATTAGGTCGAAGAGCATCATGAGGGCAGTTGACGTCGTACCCGAGCCCTTGCCCCGCCGCTCGAAACTATGCGCGACGAGGTTTACGACAGCTTCCACCGCGATGACGCCCAACAGCCAATAGAGCGGCAACATGATGTCGAGAAGATAGCGAACCGACAAGACGGTGACGAGCTGCCCCACCACAGCGCTCCAGCGCAATCGGTTTAGCCAGCGAGAATGGATGTGCTGACTTTCTGCTTGGGTAGGATTCGCCATAGTTGGCTGAGAACAAGCCGTAGGGCGAAAAAGG
>Ga0257122_1000404_pt1 | contig 40424 bp, 28 predicted proteins | sample SI106_120metaG_FD_190146 | JGI IMG/M metagenome (GOLD analysis project Ga0257122, IMG submission 190146) | Marine microbial communities from Saanich Inlet, British Columbia, Canada - SI106_120 | ecosystem: Environmental > Aquatic > Marine > Inlet | place: Canada: British Columbia | collected... | reverse complement strand
CCCCGCCACAAAGACTCGGCCCCTCCGTGGCATCGGCGCTAGTTCTGGCCAGGCGCGCGCTAGACCCCATCAAAGAATGGGCGAAGGTCGACCCGGTCGGCATCGGCATCGCCGAATATCAGCATGACCTCGACCAAAAAAAATTGGGGGCGGCTCTCAAAGAAGTTCTTGAGCTCGTCAAACTGGAACGCCGCAGTGGCGGTTCTCTGCCCAAAACCCCATCCGCGATGCCCGCCAAGGCCGCGGCCATTGGTTCGAAAAGACTGAACCCACTCGTCAAGACCCTCGCCGACCTCCGGCCCGGTATGACCGTTGATGGCTTGATTACCAACATCTCGCATTTTGGTGCCTTCGTAAATATCGGGCTACCTCAGGAAGCATTGGTGCATATTTCAGAGCTATCCGATGATTTCGTTTCCAATCCCAATGAGGTGGTTCGTATCGGTCAGAAAGTAAGAGCATTTATTCTCTCCATCGATAGCCGCCGAGGGAGAATATCGCTGAGTATGAAATCTCAACGGGCAACGGAACGTGGTCCTCGGGGAAATGACGACCGACCGCGCAAGCAGCCGCCCAAGAGCAAATCCGACGCATTGAGTGAATTGGAACGGCTCTTCAAAAAATAGCTTATCGCCGATTAGAAGTTCGTCGCGACGCTTAGGCTAATCACTGGCCCGCGAGACTGTCGACGTACCGCGACAAGTCCACCTTCCAAGCCTAAGCCGAGCGTCCAGGCCTTCCAAAAACGATAGTCGACTTCGAGACCAAAAGCCGTGTAGTTGGTCTGGTTTCCTATGCCGCTGGGATTGTCGTCAGGACTGAGGCTTCCCGTTGGTAGGGGGTGCTTTCCGGCCAATCTGAGACGAAGCCCTATGCGCCCTAAGAATGTATAGCCGCCACCAAGAGACCAACGGAGATCGTGATCATAACCCGCACCGCGTATGACGTATTCGGCGGAGATTGCGATGAAGGCCTTCTTCCAGGCGTAGCCCGTACTGAGAGCGAAACTCAGGTCCCATGTTCCCGACCCCAAACGTAGGCTACCGAAGCTTTGGCCCGAGTCTGTATCGACCACCGCTTGTACCGCTTTATCCGATGCTAGTGGGATACGCAGCGTATTGGAAAGCGCAAGGGCGAAGCCGCCTTTTTGATAGAGCCGCAATCGATATCCGAGGGTGGGGTCACCGAGCGGCATATGCAAAGTCAAACCGCTACCACCGCCGCCCGGCTTCATTTCTTCCAGTAGGAACGCTTGCCAAATCGGCGCATGTACCGTGATGGCGAAGGCCTCGGCGAGTCCGACTTCGGCGTAGGCGAAGAGTCCGACCTCGTGATATTCGCCAACCTTGCGGGTATCACCTTTCGCATCGCTATACCCCATGCCTAAAAGCCATCGGCCCCAAACTTTCAGATAGCCCCCACCCGGAGCAGGCGTCCATGGCCCCGCCTGTGCCACGGTGCTCGACGCAAGTGTTGCGGAGAGAAGGAAAAGGGCGATGAAGTTCTTGGCCGACACGGAGCCTCTATTTCTCTTGCCCATAGGACCGCAGCCTACCCCTGGGACTCAAAATTGCAATACACGAACGCAAAAAAACGCGGCCCTCTTTCGAGGACCGCGTTTGGTTCATCATGCTCGGTCAGGACAATCACATGACGGTTGTGATGTTACCGACGACGGAGACGGAGTTGACGGAGAAAAGGAGTCATACCGGAACACCCGACCGAACATAATTTCATTTATAATTCTTAGCGAGACCGCCTGGGCGCTCGCCGTGCTGATTTGTATCGAACTGGCGCATAAGGGCTGCTCGCCGCGTATCGCGCGAGACCCGTTGTCGCTCTGGCTCGAGCTGGCATCTGGACGCCAACTCTCGTGAGTTTTCTACCCAGTCGTTGAACATCGCCTTGGCGCAAAATCGCATAGCCGGCGTGTTTTCCCGTAGCGGACAGACCTTCGATTACGCCATCGCCCAGAAGACGGAACTTCTTGGCTCCGAGTTTTCCCCAGGTTCGGCTATCTTTGCGTTTTAATTCAGGGGTACGCAACGCGGCCCAGGTTTCCTTGAGAACGGTTTGCGCTGCGGGGGTTTCTAGGCCCGTTCCAGTTTGAGCGGTGGAAAGTTCCTGGCGTAGTTGCTGCAAGCCGAAGTTGAGACCTTTTCTTTGACCGAAGCCCCATTTTTCGGCGGGGATTTCGATGCCGGTGATGGCGCGGAATTCACGTTTTGCAACCCGGTCGAATACGCGTTCCACGGCCTTGCGGTCAGCCTTAGCTGCATCGTTGGCCAAGCGTGGGTCAGCAGCAATCGCTTGCTGACGGAGTTGGGCAAAGAGGGTTGGGAATTCGGCTTTGAGTTTGACCATGATTTGACCAGCAGGCGTCGCATAGATCGTTTCGCCAGCGCGCTCGGTGGTGAAACCGTTGACGTTGCGGATCAGCTTGTTGAACCATGCATGAAGAACGGCTGGAAATTGCGTGCTGCCCTGCGTGGCTGAGTGTTTCGCCCATTCAAAGGGATTCGAGTAGTTCTCGAGGAAACCGATGTCTTTGCCGTTACGAATTCGCATATCCAAATCCATGCGATAGCCGTCCAAGTCTTTGACCATGATTTTACCTGTGGGCAGGCCCGTTTCTTTGGATACTTCGAGAAGGAAGTTCTGGGTATGCATTTCACCCTGCAAACCATGCTCTAGACCAAGGTAAAGATAGCTGCGGACCAGAGGCTCCATCAGACCATTTTCGAGCAGACTGAGAGGGTCTTTACGGTTTTGTCGGGCCGTCGCTTTCAAACGTTTGATGAAGGCGAATGCGGGGAGATATTCGGTGGTCGAATTATTAGCAGTCAATGCTCGGGGGATCTCTCGAAAGATGGTCGCACGGTCAAAACCGACGCGGCGTTTGCCACCGTTGCCATCAGACACTTGAAGGTCGCCAGGAACATAGGAAGCAGGCTCGGGCATATATTCGATACCGTGACTACGTAGTTCGCGATTGCTCGCGCTAGAAAATGCGCTGTTGACCAGGGCGGAACGGTGGGCTTTTTTGGCCGACTGTACGCGTGAGATACCGATCTTCGTTTCGGTTCCATCCGCTTCACGTCGCGTATAATAGTCCAGATGGGCGTGCAGACTGACTTTGACCCAAATCGGTTTACGAGGGGAATTCTTCTTCCATGCAACCAACGAGCGAGGAGATGAAGTTGACGTGGCCCAATACTCACCGTAGCGAGCACCATAGGCTTCGATCAGTTCTTTATATTTATGCGCATAGAGAGGGTGATAGAAGAAACGAACCTTCTCCACGCCATCGGAATCGATGAAGCGCACGTTGGCTTTGGTGTTGGCGCTCATATTAGGATCGTCATAAGCGACTTTCATCTTCGTCGCTGGAATTGGAATGTAGGGAAGTTCAAAGACCTGTTGGGCTTCGGGACGGAACCGTTTAAGTTTAGCTTCCATCTCTTCGTGGCCGCGAACCCACGGATTGTCCGCGATTTCGGTTTGCAGCATGGTCTGTACGCCTTGCGGAAGCCGCGCCAATGCCTGTTGGGCATTGGGATGAAAATAGCGATTCCATCCTTCGCGAAATTCACCGCTGCTGGTGGCAACTGTCGTCGAATAGAACGGCACGTCGGCGTGTTCCCAACGAGCCTGAGCCGATGCAGCGAATAGCAAGACCGCCAATGCCAGCGACCAACGCATTTTAGAGATAAGTGCTTCTTTCCTAAACATGATCCGTCTCCTTTGGAGGTTGCATCGCGCAACTCTCCCGTGTCGCTGTGTTTCCACGCACAGCGCTCCGTCATCACTTCCATTTGGGTTCGACTTCAGAAGCGTCTCAAAGACGCACCTCGGGCATTCCGCCGCAATGCCTCCGTCAAAAAGCATCTATCGCGCGGTCGAACGCACTCGGTTTCCGTAGAAAACCCGTCAACCAGGAGAAAGCCCGCAGCATGCGTACCTTCTCCCTCCGTTTTTCTCGGCCCTGGGTTTCGCCGCCGACAAGAACGCTTCACATGAACGTGAGAGCGCCAAGGCGGGACAATCCCCTGAACCAAACTACACAGCCAAAAGCCAACATGGCCTGTGGAGGCGTAGGCCTCGGGGCCTGCAAATGCAGACCCCTCAGCGAACCTAATTTTTAAGGAGGGCTAAGTAGGTGACCTGCCCTATCCGTCGCCCCTCTCTAAAGCAAGGGCTGTACCAAAAGAATAAGGGCCAAAATCGCTGCTAACGTGCTGAAATTACTAGTACAGGGGGAGGGGGCGAAATCAGCGGCCAGACGGAGGTCCAAATACTATTTGGATATCAAAAGCCGCTATTCGAATGTCGTATTATTCGGAGAGCCGCCATGAGCAAACTTGCTTTGGGCGCCATTTCGCAGAAAGGGTGCCGAACTCATGGCGCATTCCCAACGAGATTAGAGACTTGTAAGGCGGTTTGAGATCTACACACCGGGACGCTGGATGAAGGGTGCCACGTGGGGTTCGCCCGCGGCCAGGTAGAGGCGATTGCGACTGAGGTCCATCACCACCCCAGCCAGGGTCTGCGAGCGGGAATCCTTGGCGGAGCTTTTCGCCACGGAATACGGAGCTCCTTGGCGGTTGGTCAGAATCTTCTTCATCCGCAACACTGGATCCTCTATTTTGTCCTGGAGTTCCTTGGTTAGTGCAGATGCTACGTCGAAACGGTTCATGGTCGAACGCCCCTTACCACTATCGCAACCCGCCAACAAAACCGGATCCAGATAGTGGTTGGTATGTACCAGGCCTGCACCGCTAAGGGGGATCCTCCCCACGGCGGTTGGCGTAATTTCTAGATCCAAGGCTTGCGGCCCATCGGCGCCATGTTGGGCCATCAAGAAGTTGGCCGAAGCGCAACGGGGCATCCACGCAATGGTCTTGTAAGCGGCTTCCAAGCTCGGTGCTTCCATCACGGCCCGCAACATACAATGTACCGGCACGCCGAATGGGCCTTCGGGATCTTCACTTTTATGGCCTAAGAAATTGAGGCAAACCCCCAACTTATGTTCATTGAAGCCGATCTTGCCGACCATTCCGGCTTCGGTGAACGTCACCAGGGGCGCTTTCCCTTTGGCTTCGATGCGCATCACGAAGATATTCTTGGCGAGTGCGTCGCGCCAATCCCAGTTTTGCCCCAAGGCAAGATGGGGGCGCCCCGCTACCCGGCCCGTCAATGCCAGCGCTGTGCAGCCAGGCATCGCCGTGGCCGACTCAAAGCGGTACCCAGCGGCTTTCTTCACTTTGCGACGCGCCATGACCAGAAGGTCGGTCCGCGCGTTGATCGTTAGAATTTCCGCGCGACTCAATTTCGCGCCTTTAGCAATGCCTTCAATCTCTTCCAACATTGCAGGAACGTGATTGCGCAAAACCGGAACAAATTGTTCGGCGACGTCTTTCACACGCTTGGGCGAGACCTTCGTGATGTCACTGAGCCAATGAAGATAAAAATCGCGATTCCTCGCGACTTCCTTGGCGAATTTTTTCCCGTGCGCCAAACCGATACTGCCAGGACTTCCCTTCGCGCTCAGCTCAGGAAAAGGCAACGTGGCCGCATTCGCCCACGGTTCCAGTGCCAGATAGCCGACGCCAGCAGATAGGCCGGCGAGAAAGTTTCTACGGGAAATATCCATCATGACCTCCACGGCCACCGGTGGCCGCTACCGGGGTCTGTAGCACGGACGCCGCCCCGGATCTAGGAGGTCCATTCTCAGCGCGGTGGGGTCGGTTTGCCGGGCACCGGGGAGATAATGATTAGCTGCACAACGCCTTTGGGCCGCTTGCCGCTTTGCGCCGCATGCCCTGCTTCCGCGTAGTCCACCGCCTTGATCCGGAGCGGGTGAACACCAACTTTGATAAGCAAATCGCGCACCGTTTCAGCGCGCTTCTTCGCGAGAGCCCTGTCTGCCGCGCTCTCGTTCTGCGCATCGCCATAGCCCACGAGCGCCACTTTCTTGATCCAAAGATTATACTGAAGCGTATTGGTCACGTCCTGGAGTAATTTCATACTCGCCCTACGAACCTTCGTGCTCTTACGTGCGAACGCTATGGCCGGACTAGCAATCCGACCCTTTTCGATTTGAACCAATCCAGGCCCCTTATCCGGGCAGCCATCCGCATCGTCGACGCCGTTGAAGACCTCCGCATCATCTGGGCATTTGTCCAGCGTATCTGGCATACCATCGTCGTCGTTATCGATTTCAGGACAACCGTCAAAGTCAGCCCAGCCATCCAGATCTTCTTTGGCATTGGGGCATTTATCCTTGGCGTCCTCCACGCCGTCACCATCGTTGTCGAGTTCGGGGCAGCCATCCGTATCTTCAAAGCCGTCTTTGTCTTCGGCCTTCAGTGGACATTTATCGAGTTGGTCGACAACGCCGTCCTTATCGTTATCCTTATCGGGACAACCGTCTTCATCTTCGAAGCCGTCCAGATCTTCCTTTTCGTTCGGGCACATATCTTTGCCGTCTAGAATCTCATCCTTGTCATTGTCCGGCTCAGGACAGCCATCGCGATCTTCGAAGTCATCTCGGTCTTCTGCTTTGAGGGGGCAGGCATCATCGAGGTCAGCAATACCATCTTTATCGTTGTCTTTTTCCGGACAGCCATCGCCGTCTTCGAAACCGTCCATGTCTTCCGGACTATTTGGACATTTGTCTGCAGCACCCACGAAACCGTCTAGGTCTGGATCTGTGCTGCCAATTGGCCTTTTCTTGATGGCCGCGCGTGGCGCGACATACTGATAGGAGAACCCGGCAATGATACGAAATTTGGGTGCCCCCACCCCGTACGTCAGGCCGGCCCCGCCCGCAACGCTCGCCGCCAAACTGTACGGCAATTTGATTCGGGCTCCGACGAGAAATTCGACGGGCGCTTCGGTTTGCCGCAACTCGATCACCGACATGGAGAAGAAAAAGTCCGCCAAGAGATCGATACGAGCGTCCCAGACGGGTACGCTCAATCCGAGGGAACCAAAGAGTTCATCGTCGATAATCAATTTGGGCTGGGCCTCCGAACTAACCGCGACCGACTGGTCCTTGCGAATACGATAGCCAACATTCAATGCAGCCCTAAAACGCTCAAGGTTCAGAGCAATAATCGCTCGCGGCGAAAATGAAACAGTAGCGTCGCCGAGAAAGTTATCCTCACTACCACTGGGGAGAGATAGAGGTAGGGCCAGGGCAAAGCTGACAACACCGGCGGTCAGCAAACGGACCTTGGGGATGAATCGGATATCCCCGATTCCAGGTGCGAGCGTGGTTCCGGGTGGGCGATCGAGGGCTGCCAAATCATCAGAGCTCTGCGCGAGTGTAACGGGTAACGCGAGTGCGAGTTCTAGACGATCAAAGAGACCGAAAGCGAGCAGCAGATCGACGTTGAACTGATAGTTCATCAACGCGCTTTTTTCCTCACCCGAACTAGAATCCAACATTTTCAAAGGCTGATGAGCATATCCGAAATAGAGCAGCGCCGAGGCGTTGAGATGGGGCAGCGTCAGCGCCTTCTCGCTAACAAAATAACCGGAAGGATTTGCGGCCGGCCGAAAATTCGCCGCGGGAAATGACACGGGCTTGGTTTGGGCCGCCACTGCGGAAGCACCGAAGAGAAGGAACAATACGAGCCCTACGACGCAAAAGAAACGTCTTCCAAGCAAAAGGAAAACCAGGCCGATAATTGTGAAAAAGGAGATAACGCCGGTACCGCCTGCAGTCGAACAACCACCGCCCCCTCTGATGATCACAGTCGGTTCACGATCGTCCGCGGAATCAAGGGGGTTGTGATGAGTCGTGTTTTCCTCCGCCCCGTCGGGTTCCCCTCCGCCGTCTGTGTCTTTCTTCTTTGGATCGGTTTCGGTTCCCGCGTCAAATTTCCCATTTCCGTTGCGATCCTCGCCTTCACCGGGTTCCCAGGTGCCATTTTGCTCGGTGCCGCCAAAACCATCGATCCAACCATCGGGCAAACCATCGCTATCGGAATCAAGGGTATTGGGATCGGTTTCAGTGGCTTTATCAAAGACCCCATTGGCATTGAGATCTTCCTCGCCGTCTTTGAGCCCATCGTCATCGGTATCGCTATCGAGGGCGTCGGACGTGTTGGCGTCAGCGATGGTGCTACCATCACTATTCTTACCTTTCTCAATGCCATCGCTCAGCCCGTCCCCATCCGTATCCGACAAAGTGGGATCGGTTTCCCCACTACCCAGAACACCATCGCCGCTACTGTCTTCCTCTGCATCGCTTAGGCCATCACCATCGCTATCGGCTTTGAGGGGATCTGTCGGGTTCGCATTAGGAATAGCATTTCCAGAACTATCGACGCCTTGTTCCAACCCATCGACAAGGCCGTCTCCATCCGTATCAGCTAGCCGAGGATCGGTTTCACCACTATCTTTCGTGCCGTCTTGATCCGCATCCTCTTCACCATCTTTCAGGCCATCTCCATCGGTATCTGGTTTCGTGGGATCGGTCTCTGTCGCTGAATCGTATACGCCGTCTTGGTCCGCATCCTCGACACCATCGCCAACACCATCGCTATCGGTATCGGCTTTCGTCGGATCGGTTTGATTCTGTCCCTTCACTTCGATGGCGTCGTTCAAGCCGTCGTCATCCGTATCGGCTTTCGTCGGATCGGAACCCGCCGAGCACTCTTCGTGGAAGGTAAGCGTATCACCATCGGTATCGGTGGCTTCATCGTCAACGCAGACCGTGCCATAAACGACGGTTTGATAGCTGAAGACCCACGTATCCATATAGCGATTCTCGCCTGGGCTGAGGGGATCGTCGGAGTTTTCGAAATTTCCCCAGCAATGCGCGTTGCCGCTGTTTTCGTCGCAAATTGCGGGGTCGGTGAGCTGACCGCTACTGAGCCCATCGGGAAGCGAGCTTTCGGGTTTGGATTTTTGCTCCTCAGGGATATTGTTCGCACCGTCGTGAGTCTTGGTATTGACCTTGGTGTCGTCCCAGAACATTTGGGTGGGCGAAAAGATGGGGTTCAATTTATCGCTGATATCCGCGGCGAAAATGCGCAGGCCCGGCTTGGCGGTTTCTACATCTTTCGCCACGAAATGAAATTGACCCAGGCGAACCGAAAGCCTGACGTCGTAGGTGCCCGCTGCTATCCCTTTGCCATCCTCGGTGGTACCATCCCAGTCTATCGTATTCGCCCCCGACTGAGCCGTACCGGTAATTTCACGGTCCCCTTTGGAAGGATCGAAAATACCATCCTTGTCGAGGTCGATCACCAAAGAGTAGGTTGTTCCCCCCACCGCTTGGAACGTGAAGCTCGAAGGCAAATTCTTTACGGCGCATTTGCAGCTTAGAGTTGGGCCAGAATATTGCAGATTGCTCACTTCCGCGGCTTGCCCCCCACCTTTGGCTTGCACTGGAATATTGAGATAGATCTCAAACATCGGATTGGGCGGGGCCTGATCTTTCATATTCACCGAACCGCTTTGGTCTAGACCGCGCAATCCGATATCGTTGGCGGCCACTTCGTATGAGTAGCCGGCCATTCCTTCAAATTGCATCCGCCAAACAGAATCTGTCGTAGAACTGGTGGGAACGACCACGTAAAACGCAGCATTCGTTGCATGGTTTGCCGTGAAGCCATGAGAATTAAGATGCCAATCTCTAGAGTGAAGACGGCCCAAGCCATCGAAGGGCGCGGCCGTATTGATATTCGTCGTTGCATTGGGGGTGACACTAATGTCCAGAGGGTCGACTGCCGGCGGATCGTTGTTGTAGACGCGCAGATTATCGAAGGCCACCACATAACTTCCGGTCATGGCGCTGGTGATTTGCAAGACGTCCTCAGGCTTGAGAATTGCGGGCACGGCTGGGTCGGCTCCACCAGGTAGATAACCTTTGCTGCTGGTAGTGATGGTGAAAGGCGAGCCGAAAACCTGGGCGCCAGCGGGATCGGTAACCGTAACCTCAATCGCAGCATCGCTATCAGCAGCGTCATTGCCAACGGCGATATTGATCACCTCACCGACCTTCAATACCTCCACCAGCAATTCGGTGGTTTCTCTGACGGCTTGGCGTTTTCCCAATTGGGCTGTGCCTTCACCCCAACTCGCAGTCGGAAATGTCGCCAAATAGATACAAATTGCCAGGTTGCGGGCAGACCGGTACGTCATGAATCTCTCCATTCGTCTTCGATTTTGCCAGAAAGCCGGCGCTATTGCCATTTCCGTCCAAGGTTCGCTACCCTGAATGCCTCACCTTAGAGGTGAAGAGCTTCCAGAGGGGATACGATGCGCGAAGACAAACCGGATCCAAAAGCCGATGGTGCCATTGCCAAGGCAAGGCGACAGGCTATCGCGGACGCCCTATCCATTGGGCGCATCAAGCGACATATCCTCCTCTGCACCGGCCCCAAGATGCTGGGTTGCGCCCGTGCAGAGGCAGGCGAAGAGACGTGGCGCTACCTCAAGTCTCGGCTGAAAGAACTCGAATTGGCGAGTGCACCGCCCAAATGGCATGGCAAGTCCAAAGGTACGCCTCCACCTACACCAGTCGGTGAAGGGGAGATCTTGCGCAATAAGGTTGATTGTCTGCGGATCTGCGAGCAAGGCCCCATCGCCGTCGTCTATCCCGAAGGTATTTGGTATCACTCCGTCGACCCCGACGTGATGGAGCGAATCATCCAAGAGCACCTGATCGGCGGAAAGCCGGTGGATGATTTCATTTTTGCAAAAGACGATCTGCAGGCGGGCCGAGCAGAAAGCGGCCCCCAATAGCAGAAGAGAAGTGCGAAGGATCAACCGGGGTGTTTTTCACCCACGCCGTCAACCGGTTCCACCAACCGAGCGCTAAGGTGGAAATAACGGGTCGTACGCCGCTTCGCTTCGATATCTCGATAGATCCAAGCCACCTGATCTTCACTCAGCCCGATGGCCGCACCCGCTTCCGCCGCCGGTACATCGTTTCGATAGGCATGAAGCATCAAATCCATCTTGGGATAGGGCAATGCGAAATAAAACTCATCCTGCCCCTGGGGCAGACTGTACGTATCTGTCGTGGGCGTACTCTCCACGACGGGTTTTGGGAGCCCCAAATGCCTTGCCATCGCGTAGGTCTGCGTCTTGTAGAGATGCGCGATCGGTTTGATATCGGCGAGTCCATCGCCACCTTTGACGAAGAACCCTTGATCGTATTCCAAACGGTTTGGCGTACCGATGACCGCATAGTTCAATCTGTCAGCGTGGTAGTACTCCAACATTTTACGCGTGCGTTGTTTGAAATTGGTCGCAGCCACCACCTGTAAATAGGATTTGAGTGGCAAACGCGCCTTCTTCACTGTGCCATCGGGTGCTTGGATCACGATGCTAAAGAACGTGAGACGGTTGCCTTCTTCCAATGGAGGAACCACGATCTTCTGCTTGTAAGTTTCATCGTATTCGGGAAAGACTTGCCGTATCGCTTCATCCCGACGGGCGTAGCAACCCACGGCCGTGAGGATATCGCTCATTTCTTCAACGACGTATTCGATTCCCAAATGCTCGCAAACCATACGACCAAGCCGCGTGCTTTCGGGGCTGGAGTCTTTTTCAGGCATCAGAATGCCAAAGACTTTTTTGGGGCCAAAGGCCCGGGCGGCCAAAGCCACACAAGTTGAACTATCGATACCACCGCTTACGCCGACAACCACGCCGCGGCGCCGCAGCTCTTTGGGAACGATACGCCTCATGGCCTCGCAGATCTTCTCTGCCTCGGCCTCGTAGTCCATATCTAGAACGTTATCATCGAACATGGAATCTCCTGGGGACTCAAGCTAGTGCCAATGCTTTCAGAGCATCTCGGCAGCGTCAAGCCCCAGGGCGCTTTTCTGACGCGGCTCGACTAGGCTCGATCAGCGTTTCACGCATAGTCCAGCGTCGCTACAATCCAACCCGCTGTCACAATCGAAACGGTCGTTGCATACCTCGCCCTCGCCATGCCGACTCGCACATACGCTGTCGAAGCAGATCAGACCCATATCGCAGTCCGCCCAATTCCTACAGGCGCCGCCAGCCTGATGCTCCGGCTCGCAAACAGAGTCCCAGCAGATCAACCCACCATCGCAATCATGGTCTGAGCCGCAGCTATCGCCATCTGCTCGTTGGTTCTGACAGGTCCCGTTCCAGCAAATCTTGAACGAATCACAATCCGCCCAACTTTCACAGCTCGCGCCCACATCACCCAGGATCTGGCATCTTTTGTCCGGGTTGCAGAACGTTCCAATTTCACAATCGCCGCCGTTGGTGCAAACTCCGCCAGCACCGTGGGGCTGTTCACAGATTGAATCCCAGCAGATCAAACGGGACTCACAATCTACATAATCCGCGCAGGCCTCGCCGGCCTTATGCTTCGCTTCGCATTTGCCCTCAAAGCAGGTGAGATCGTAGCCCGCGCAATCGAATTGGTTGTCGCAACCGCGTTGGCCGTCTACCAATTTCGCCTTGCAGCGACTGCCAATGCACGCGAGGCTGCCATCGCAATTATAGTTCCAGCAGCATTTGGACCCATCGCCATAGCCTTTTTGTAAAAAGTGGGGCAGACAAGCCAACCCCGATAGGTCCGATTTATCGCTGACCAAAAGCGCATCGCAACCGGTTGCCATCAATTCACTGGCGGCAGCCTGCTCACTCGCCCCGCAGCTCGAAGGCGCGGTCGCGACCTGCCCTGTACAGAGTTCGTAGTAGTCCACGGCCTCCGCACATAGCGGAGATTGCCTCTCACAACCGGTGAATAATAGGGTGGCGACCGCCATCACTGGCAGTACCCGTAGGGATCTTCTCATTTCTTCCTCCTGCGCACATGGACCTACAGCAAGACTCGGGCCAGTACGGCACCACGTAATATCAGGTAGATAGCCGTAGGCTGCCAACAGCGTGCCCCAAAAATTGGCCCGTGGCCTCACCCGTCGCCGGAAGATCCTCCTGCCAGTACACACTCCGGTCCGCATCTGCCTCAAAGACGGATATACTGCGGGCTCGGATCCGCAGTTAATTAAGGAAGTCATCACGACCATGAATGAGCGTCGCAGCAGCGGCCAAGGCAATACGGCCGCCGAACTACTCGAGCAATTCGCCCAATCCCTTCGGGGCGGAGGCGATGATCTCGGTCACGCCATTTTGGAGAAGAAGATAAGGCAAGGTATCGCCCTTTGGGCCGACCTCTCCACCGACCAGGCCTCAGCACTCATCGGTGAGCCAAAACCAAATACGGAAAGTCTCGACCGCACGCCAGACGTTCAGACGCTACTCGATGAGCTCTGTGCCCTTACTCTTAGCGATGGTCTAACGGGTCTCGGCAATCGTCGGTTCTTCGACCAGCGCTTGGAATACGAAATTCAACGCGTTCATCGAGATTTTGCCCCCTGTTCCCTGCTGCTCGCAGACCTCGATTTCTTTAAATCCATCAATGACCGCTACGGACACGATGCCGGCGACCGTGCCCTCAAAGCGACGGCCCTCGCCTTACGCGTCACCCTGCGGCAAACCGATATCGTCTGTCGATTCGGCGGTGAAGAATTTGCCGCCATTCTTCCAGCAACGGGTATCGCCGAAGCCATCCGAGCCGCTGAAAGGCTAAGGCAAGCCGTAGACCGACTTCCTCTTCCTTTCGCCGACGAACCGACGCCGCTGAGCGTCAGCGTGGGCGTATCGGCACTCTTTCCCACGATGGATAAAACGGGCAGCCAGTTGATCAAGGAAGCCGACCAGGCCTTGTACCGGGCAAAAGACAACGGACGCAACCGCGTTGAGTTATCTGAAACGCCCCCCGCAACATCCACCGGTGTCAGCGCCGAGGAAAAGGACGAGCTATTCGGATGAAGGCCATCTCCATCACCAGCGGTAAGGGCGGCGTAGGAAAGTCAATCGTCGCAACAAACCTCGGCCTCGCGTTGGCGAAGTCGGGTAAGAAGGTCTTGCTCTTCGATGCCGACCTCAGCCTGGCCAATCTAGATGTTCTATTCGGCCTCAAATGTGAATTCAATTTGATGCATGTCATTGAAGGTAGCAAAGAGCTTCCTGAAATTGTGATGGAAGCCCCCTTCGGACTACATATTTTGCCCGCCGCCTCTGGCGTACTAAAGATGGAGCGACTCGAACCACCTCAACTCGCCCGTATTTCCCTCGCGTTGCAAGAACTCGCCAATCAATACGATATTCTATTGATCGACACAGGCGCTGGACTGACCGAAACGGTGCTCTTCTTCAATACCTCCGTCGACGAAATTCTACTCGTCACCACCCCCGACCCAACCGCCTTGACCGATGCCTATGCGCTGCTCAAGGTAATGAATACGAATTACGGCGTGGGCCACGTCATCATGCTGGTCAATCAAGTTCAAACCACATCCGAAGGATTAAACGTCTATCAACGCCTGAAACAGGTTTGCGGAAACTACCTGACCCTTCAACTCGCCGATGGTGGACAAATTCCCAGAGATTCGGAGTTGGAAGCGGCCGTTCGCTCTCGAAAACCCTTGCTCTTGGCCAACCCAGACTGCCCAGCGAGCCGACAGTTTTTGGCCTTGGCCAATCGCTTCGACCGACTCTTCCGCGGCACCAACGAAGGTTTGAATCAAGAATTCTGGGGACGGTTTTTGGGCGGGGGATCAGAATAGCAGCTAGGCAATCTACGAATTGCCGAAGAACCGACGGCCGATGACCGACGGCCGATGACCGACTACCGAAAACCGACTACCGAAAACCGACTACCGAAAACCGATTGCCGAAAACCGGTTGCCGAAAACCGACTACCGAAAACCGACTACCGAAAACCGATTGCCGAAAACCGATTGCCGAAAACCGATTGCCGAAAACCGACTACCGAAAACCGATTTCCGAAAACCGGTTGCCGAAAACCGACTACCGAAAACCGATTTCCGAAAACCGGTTGCCGAAAACCGGTTGCCGAAAACCGGTTGCCGAAAACCGGTTGCCGAAAACCGATCGCCGAAAACCGGTTGCCGAAAACCGATCGCCGAAAACCGGTTGCCGAAAACCGATCGCCGAAAACCGGTTGCCGAAAACCGATCGCCTTCTAGAGCAGGCTGAGAACGTTTTCTGGTGGCCGCCCCAGTACCGCTTTGTCACCGCATACCACGATGGGCCGCTCGATCATCTTCGGTGATTTAACCATCGCCGCGATCAAGTCAGCCTCATTCAAGGTTTCCGGATCGATCCCCAATTCCTTTGCGTCCTTCTTTCGTAAAAAGTCACCTGGCGAAAGTCCCAATTGGCCACTCAGTGTCTTTAGCTCGGCCGCCGTCGGCGGCGATTCGAGATAGAGGACGACCTCGGGTTTGATTCCGTTTTCCTCAAGGAGAGCAAGGGTCTGTCGGCTCTTGCTGCAATTGGGGTTATGATACATACGAAAGGCTTTACTCACGACGGCAACTCCATTGGAAGTGTTCTGTAGATATTCATCGCTACGACCTATTTATCTTCATTGCATAGTGACGTACAGGTCTGGGTGACCTGCCCATCAATCTTCAAGAATTCTTTCTGTTGGGCGATACATGTATTCCAAACCCGAAGCACTTTATGCGCGGATTCTTCATCTTTGGGCACCGCAGCGGGTACATTCTTTTCCGGGGGAATGAGTTTGGGTCCAATATCCCATTGTGTATAGGCTGAATCCAAGGGCCCGCTCTTTTCCTCGATGCCAAAGATGGGCTCTAGCATGGTGCCCAGACCATCGAGGCCGAGTATTCTCGCGATGGCGCGGGTTGTCCGATTTGGCACTTGGTCATCGTATTTCGATTCCTGCAAAAGAATGCGCTTCTTCTCGAAACCGGGAAGTGGTGATTTGATCACATAGGGTGCCCAGGTGATCGGATCTGTATAGTCCCAAAGGTGCTGGGAAAGAGCGATAAGCTGCAAACGATCGAGGGGGTCTTGATAGACATTGCCGAGCAACGTCGCCAGAATTTCAAAGTTGGAACTTCGTTCCATCATCTGACTCCACCACCCCCCCGAAACATTGAACACGAAACGTTCGATCTGATCGGTTAGCGCGGCGAATCCAACGCCTTGAATACCGCCATTGGAATAGCCGATATAGTACATTTCCTTGCCATCGGTAATCGCCTGGCCATTTACCTTCATCGCATCGTCTTGCAGGAATTTGCCCTTCATCAGCTGAACGACGGTATGGATATTCACGTGAGCTTGCTGCAGGCGGTCGGTGATGATCGGGAATTTGCTAAAATCTGGCAGTACATGGTTCAAAATTGTTACGAGGTCGAGATCCGAAAGCCCAACCCAATGGGTGCTTACTTGCACCATGCACCATTTATTGCCGAGCTTCTTATGCAGCCAACTTAGGAGTTCGCTCTTGGGCCCCACGAAAAGTCCGTGACCAAAAACCAACACCGGAAGCGGCCCCGTCGCGGTTTCCGCGCACCGAGGAATATTGATTTGAAAATGAAACGGTTGTTCACCCCGATATTTCGGCAGGCCCTTATCATCAAGCTGCAACATAGAATGAAGCTCATCAGTGGCCAGAAATGAAGGAACCTGCATTTTTCCAGAAACCACCCGAAGCAGGTGTTTTTCGCTTTCTTCCTGCACAAGGTTCTCTTCAACCACGTAGTCTGGCCCATCAGCGGGCAACTCGGTCTTGGCTTTCGCGACCATGGTAAGAAGGTTCTGGGTTACGGCCGTGGCGCTAGCGGTATGAAAATCCCAAGCGAGTATCAGTGAATCGCGGTCGATGCCTTGGCTGTCCAAGAATGAAAACACCTCTTCCATTCGGGCCTCTTCAACATGCAACATTTCGCTCTTGCTACTCTCTTTATCGCGCAACCGGCGAAACGCGTCCGGAGCTGCCAAGGTGGCGCCTTTGAGATCCTTCAGACCTTCCTGAATTGCCACCACATAGCGGGTATTGTGGCGCAGAGGCATTTGCGGACGAATGATCAACCCCGGTACATAATCCCCCGTCGCGTTGGCGTCGGTCTCTGCGTAGAAAGGAATGCGCTCTCCCGTATCGAAATCGATGATCGCTATGGCCTGACTATCCTTCGTTGATTCGGCGAGTTCGGATATTTTGGGCAGATTGTCGCTGCCGACGCCGCTTTTGAAGTAGGCAATGATCTGAGAGCCTATGCTAAACCCGTCGAGCAGGTTGAATCGCGAGACATCAACGGGATCGTCTTTGGTGCTAATCGGCGCCAACGCCGCCGCATAATTGACGCGATATCCGGTGTCAGTAGCGCTATCCTCTTTGAGATAGAAGGAAGACGGCCAGGGCTGCATACAAGAATCCGTCGAAATCGGATTGCAATGTTCACCTAGCACGACCTCGTTGTCATCAACCGGCATCGGCGGGCCACCATCGCCGCATCCGAGAAAGAGGACGGCAAATACGGGCAGAATGGAGAGCAATAAGGATAGAAAACGCGTCGATTTCATCATTCCCTCTAAGGCAGTTCAGGGATTATACGCGGCCCTGGGCTTTGGCCAAGTGAAACTACAGATAGCTCTTCGACACGACTATGGGCGCCAGGTTTTGAGCAAAATGGCTACCGCAAACCCAGCGAGGAAGAGGAGTTGCCAGCCCAGAGAAAAGGTCCCGAGAATAAGATGTCCGATGCCAAAACAGACGGAAAAAGCGCAAACTATCCCGACGGCCCATAGGAGCATATTTCGCAGGAGGTTTTCGCTCCATTGAATATCGGGATACGCCCGCCGTACCGGCCCCCAGAAAGCGGGATAGGGACGCACAGCGCGACAGAATTTGGCTAAGGATTCCAACTCGGGCGGTTGTGTGAGCAGGGAAACCAGAACCCAGCTTGTTGTCGAAATCGCCGCAACAACGAGAAAACGATCGCCGAAGGTCGACAACGTGAAGACCTTATTCGCCAAAATTGAACCCACCCCTGAGCCGGCTAAAGCCGCCATTTCCGCCCAGGCATTGATACGCCACCAAAACCAACGCGCGACGACGACGAAACCATAGCCGGCGGTCAACAATGCCAGGTAGTCCCACGCCTCCTTCACAGAGGTCATGAAGTAGGCGGCGAACACCGCGATACCCAGCATCAATATGGTGCAGATCTGACTCACCCGGACATAGTGCTTCTCGGTAGCTTTGCGTCGAAAGAAGCGTCGATAAAGATCGTTCACCATGAACGAAGCGCCCGTATTGGCCTGCGTATCGATAGTGGACATGAAGCCCGCCACCAATGATGCCAACGCGATCCCCAAAAGCCCATTGGGCAAAACGTCGAGAAGTAATAGCGCGTAACCCTGTTCGGCCTTGGCCAAGGGAAGTTGCGGGTACGCGACCAAAGAAACCAACGCGGCAACGATCATCGGCCAATAGTTCATCGCAAAATGCACGATAGCGAAGCTGAGCGTGGCAAACGTGGCATGACGCTCGTCTTTGGTCGACATCAACCGCTGGTTGATCGCAGCGGGCGGATTGCCCCACCATTTGAGTGTAACGAATACAATGAAGGTAGGGAAGAAGCCGGACGACGGCCGGGGTATGAAATGGAGGATCTCCTCCGCGCGGCTCGCGCCGAACCTTTCGCCCAAACCGACAAAGAGCGCTTCCGTACCTCCGATTGACTTCAGGGCAAAATACGCCAACGCCACCGAACCGATCGAACCGATGAAGAACTGAGCGACGTCGGTAACCGCTACCCCAATGAAACCCGCAGCTGTCGTATAGAGAATGGTCACCGTTATTACGACAACCAAGGTCGGCACGATATCCCAACCTAGCGCCTCCTGGCTCACCAGCACCACGGAACGGATGACCCAGCCCATTGAAATACTGAGCGAGAGAATGCCGAAATAGACGCCCTTGAAAGCCCGTAGGGCAGCCGCCCCCTTTCCGCTATAGCGCAGTTCAACCAATTCGGCCGTGGTAATGATATTTGAACGGCGCAACAAAGGGGCGAAGATGAATGCGCCAAACGTACCCGCACCACCGATGGCAAATGCCCAGGCGAACCAAACCCCAGAGATACCGTGCTTGGCCACATAGCCGGCGATGCCGAAAGGCGTGTCGATGGAAAAGGCCGAGGCGATCATCGACGTGCCCGCCAACCACCACGGCAGACTGCGGTTACCGACGAAATAGTGATCGACGCTTTGCGTTGCTTTACGCGAAAAGTATAGCCCAACCAGCAAGCTGAGGGCCACGTAGCCGATGACAATGCCTAAATCGAGAGAGGAAATACGCACGGTGGCCGATCATAGCTTTAGAAATACGGGCCTGGCTAGGACGGTTTTGAAAGCGGGGCTGAAACGAACGTGGTGAATGACCTCGGCGTTCTAACCCTCTTGGCTCAGGAGTTCGTGCACCTTGGCGAGCAACGCATCCCGCTCGATGGGTTTAGCCAATACCTCGGTCGCTCCGAATTGCGACGCCATTTTGAGGTAGAGGTCGGCGCCCAGCTGGCCGCCGCCGGAGATGACGACTACCCGTGCTTGCGGATGTCGGTGGCGTACGTCGATCAAGGCCTCGAACCCATCTCGATTGGGCATCAACAGGTCTAGAACCATGAGATCGATCTTATCGGCGGAATATGCCTCGATCGCTTCAGCACCGTCTGTTGCCTCAACGACCTGGTGGCCATCTCGCTCCAGAAATTCGCGTATTACTTTGCGTACAGCGCGATCGTCATCCACAACCAGTATCGTTGCCACTATGTCACCGCCCTTCCGAAATTGGGTCGATCCAGCGCAGCCCTAACGGCACGACTGAGATCTCCTTTTTCCACGGGTTTTAGCAGATAGTCCACTATGCCGATCTCTTCGGCATCACCACGATCTACGTTCTCACTATAGCCTGTCATCAGAATAATTGGGAGTTTGGGATTGACCAAAAGAGCCGATTCCGCCAAGGCCGTGCCTGTCATATCTGGCATCCCCTGGTCCGTGAGAATCAGATCGTAGCAACTCGGATCTTCGCGAATCATTTCCAAAGCACCCCTGCTATGCAGCTGGTATTCAACATGATACCCCAGGCGTTCGAGTATTCGACCCGTAATACGCGCTACGGATTCTTCGTCATCAACCACCAAGATTCTCTCCACCCCCCTCGGTATGGCTTCGCCTTCCGCTGTGGATTCCTCTTCTTCGGCACAATGGGGTAGATATATGGAAATGGTCGTCCCTTGACCGAATTCCGTATCCAACAGAATCTCTCCTTCGGCCTTATTGACAATACCGTGTACCACTGAAAGTCCGAGTCCGCTGCTCTTGCCAACCTCGCCGGTCGTGAAGAACGGCTCAAAAATTCGACGGATGAACCTCGATTCGATTCCTGACCCGGTATCGGAAACTGAGAGTTTCAGGTATCGGCCAGGCGCTAGCGTCAATCTATTCCCAAATGCGGGATCGCCATTGTCGACATGGGCAAGCCTTACCGATACGCGTCCACCGGACGACGGCATGGCCATGGCCGAATTGGTGCAGAGATTGACGATGATTTGCTGTATTTCGAGTGGGTCGACCGCAACAATCGCAGCAGCGTCAGTTGCGGCAGACCACTGGTCCTCATAGTCCAGTTTCACCATGGTGGGCAAAGAAGACCGCATCAGCTGCATTGCTTCTTCGAGCGCCGGCCGCGCATCCGTCGGCCTCGATAATTTCATTCCACCTTTGCTAAAGGTAAGCAACCGGGCAACGAGGGTCTTTGCTCGCTTCGCGGCGACAGATATTTCCTCCGCAAATTCCCTGGTTCCGCTATCGGGTGCCAGATCTTCGAGTAGGAGCTGCGAAAAACCTAGGATCGGGGAAAGGATATTGTTGAAATCGTGCGCGACTCCTCCAGCCAAACGGCCGATGGAGTCGAGACGCTGGGCCTGGCGCAATCGCTCGGCCGCCAATTGTTCCTTTCTGTCGGCTATTGAAACGCTAATGGCCATGGCGAGGCATTGGACCAGGGCCTCAACACCCACACGATCGTCATCCTTAAAGCCACCTTCCCGATTGGCCAAGGCCAATAGGCCGACCGTCTTGCCGTCAACTCTCAACGGAACGCCCATGAATGAGCGGATTTCTGGGTGTCCCTCGGGGAGGCTTCCGGCCCAAGCCGGGTGCTGACTCGCGTCGTTGGTTACCAGCGCCTCGGTATGCTTCAACGCCTTCGTGAGCAGGTTGGCATCCATCGCAAGCGGCACAGTTCCCTCTCTCTTGACCTGCGATCGAATAGACTCGAAAGACTCCAGACTCTTCGCGGATGACCACGCCATTGCGGAAACGCAGCGCAGAGAAAGGCCACCCTGTTCGTCACATTGAAAGAGTGCGCCGAATTCAGCATTCATTAACCGAACGGTGCCTTCAACAATGATCTCGTTGATTCTGCGGGTATCCTTGGTTACCAAATACTCGAGCGTCGAGTCGGCCACGAGCTTGGTGATCGCCTGATGCCGCCGGACTTCCTCTTCGGCAACTCTGCGCGCCTCGCGCTCCTCATCAATATTCGAAGTTCTGTCGTGCTCAAATGACGTGCTCATGATCACTTCGCCTGACGTATGCGGGCCGTAACATTTACGATTGTCGCCTATTCAGACTTGCTGTCAACGCCGCTACACCCGTTGCTCCAACGTGTATCTGGTACGTATCGATACGCCCTAGCCTTCTGGACCCTTGGGATCCATCCCCACGTACCTAACTGTAATTGCAGCATTTCGCTGCTGTGAGGATCTGGCATCCATTGTGCAATCTCCACCTACATCAACCCAAGAAGCGAACCTATACAGGAGGAGATAATGAGGATGCGACGGTTACTAACAGTGAGTATTAGCGCCTTGGCCATCGGATTTGGTGGCTGTGGAAATATGGACGATATCGAGACGATGGAAGGCGAACTTGGAAAGGGGCTCAGTTTTGAAAACTGCAATTGGCAGCAACGAGAGACCATAGAAAAGGGCTACTACGCACTGCACAACAAGATCTACAAACAGTACCAAAGCCTGGTGTCCTGTATGAAGGATGCCGTGTATTCTCCGGCCCTAGGCCATTCTCCCGAAGCACTGCTTCGTCGTCTACGCGAATATAAGATCACCCACTTTGAGTGCACCCAAAACTCAGGCAATTATGCGGTGAACGTCAGCGTGCATCCGAATATGGAAAAGGTGCGTTTGGATGTCGACTACATCAACAAGCATCCTTCCGCGAAGAAGCTGGCAGGACTGATCGCCTGGGGCCTCCTCTACAATAAGGGTTTCAAGCCGTCCTACGGCACTCTGGAAACGGAATACTCCCCTAACAACCAAGTTCTCGCTTGCGTTGAACGGGGAACCCCCAATGCCGGCATGTGGCGCAGTACGGTTAAGACCGAGGTCGAACTTGCACCTGCCGGTGAAACCGGTGGCAGCCCCTTTAGACTCGCTTGTACGGCGGGAAGCAATAGCTTCATGCGAGGCTTGAGAACCCGTTCTGAGAAGACCGAAAGTTGGAAGAAGAATGCGCCGAGCGTTGTCGCCGGTATGACCATGCTCTGCGAGAAGAAGGGATCCTATTACCCGCAATATAAGAGTATCGGTAGTTACGCCGGTATCAGCAAATCCGCCTATTGTCCGACCGGTGAGTTGGTTACGGGAATCTATGGCCGTGAAGGTCTCTATATCGACCAACTTGGCGTCCGCTGTACCAAGCGCAGCGATATCGTCGCGAAGAAGAACAAAGGCACCAAGCGCTACGCGGGTGGCGGGACCGGTGGTCATTACTTCGAGCGTTTTTGCGCCCCCGGCATGGCTGTTAACCGCATAGAGGGCCGCAACACTAAAGGCCAATGGCTTTGGACCAATGGCAAGCGCGGCGCCAAGATAGACGAGCTTCGCGTAACCTGTCGCGGTATTGACGAGCAAACCCGAGGCAAGACTTTCCACAAAACCGCTCTCGTCGGCAAAGCAAGTGGTTTTGTAAAAGACCGCGTATGTTCCGGCTTCGCGGCACTAACTGGCTTCTACGGCCGGTCTGCTTTGGAAATCGATCGGCTTGGCGGTATCTGCGACCCCCTCGAACCCACGAGCAAAGGCATGAAGATCAACAAACTGCATCGCCATGTCCTGCCAGCTGCAGGTGGAAATGGCGGCAGCGCCTTTCAAACGAGTTGCCAGGCAAATCAAGCCATGGTGGGCGTGACCGCTGAAACACGACACAATCGACTCAGCAACCTACGACCCATTTGCGTCGACACGAAAGCATATTCCCTTTCCGCATACCCGCAGTGGTTGAGCAAATGGGACGGTTTTTGGGCGACGGGCAGCCACACAGCTCAAGTGGAACGCCATTGTCCAGCTGGCTATCATGTGGTTGGACTGAAGACGTGGTCGAAGCAACAGTCGTGGGGGGCAAGCACGGTTCAGGGGATGCAGCTTGTATGCCGCAGCCTCAAAGCCTATTACTACGGCAACAGCCCCAAATAGCCGCTCACCTTTCAAACACCCGCAACTGATACCCCTTCAAAGACCACCGACGGCAATCGCCATGCGCTATACGCATAAGGGTCATTTCCAACGCCCACGAGCCGATGCCAAAGCCTTCGCTGATTGTCCGCGATATTCATTTCACTGATGGGCTGTGCCAGCTTGCCATCGACAATCTGAAAGCCGCTAATGCCGAATGAGAAATCGCCCGTGGCCGGATTTGCGTTTCCACCCAGAAATCCGCTGACGAGAATCCCCGTTTCCACCGCACCGATCAACTCGTCTAGGGATTTGTCGCCGGGGCGCATAATCACGTTGCTCGTCCCCCCCCCTGTTGGCGACATATTCAACTTCCTACCGTAGTAGATATCGATGAAGTAATTTTGCAGAAACCCTTCGCTAAAGAGCGGGCGTTCATGCTGGGGCAATCCGTCCCCATCGTAGCTACGCGAACCCAAAGCGCGGGGGATAAGCGGGCAGTCGGTGATATGCAGCAGATCTGAACCGATTCGTTGGCCGAGTGCACCTTCGAAACACGACCTTTTCTGCTGTAGCGCCGCTCCCCCTAGAGGCGAAAAAAGCGAGCCCAAGAGCTTGCTCACCGCCCTGTTCTCCACCACCAAGGTCGTCGTTTGGCTGGCAACTTTCTGCGCCCCAATGCGACCCATGGCCCGGCGCGCCGCTTCCGCGCCAATGCTGGCCGCTGCGGGAAGGTCTTCCAGATGCCGAGCAGAACTTGAATAATAGTCCTCTGGACGACGACCCTGAACCTCGTCCTTCACACTCACGCTCGAACCCAAATAGAATCCCGTGGATTTTCGGTTTCCCAAAAAGCCGTTTGAATGAAGTTGGATCGATTCCGACTCCTGACTACTAAAGCTAGCGGTCGCGGAAATTACATCTTTGGACGCCAACAACGACGCTTCTTCCGCCGCGGCCACTCGCTCACCGATTTCATCCATCGTCAAACGTTCGTATTCTTGATCATGGAGATCTAAATCGGGATGTTTCAACGCACCGTAGAGCCGAGGATCGGCAAGACCGCGATAATGGTCGGGAGCCAACAGCTTGGTCATCGTCAAAGATTCGTCAATGAAGTTCTCCAGCGCTTCCTTTTCCAGAACGCTGGTGCCATTGCTCGTAAAACAACCGTCGGCATAAAGAGAAAGCCTCAGTCCGCGAGTTGTGGAGGCCTGCAGGGTTTCCGTCCTTCGTTCACGCCGTTTGAGTTCGACGAAACGTGCCTGTGAAACAGAAACTGCAACCTGTTCAGCCCCCTTCCCCAAGGCATATTGCACGGCGGTTTCGGCAAGGCGAGTTAGTTCTTTGTCCATAGTTAGTTTCCCTGTGGTCCCTTCACGCCGCCAACGGTAATCGAAGAGATCTTCACAGTCGGCATGCCAATTGAAACCGGAACGCTCTGCCCGTCCTTGCCGCAGGTCCACCCGCCTTCGTCGATAAACATATCGTCGGCGGCCATCGATACATCTTTCAGTACCTTGGGGCCATTGCCGATGATATTCACGTCTTTGATGGGCTGAGTGAGCTTGCCGTCCTCTATTAGATAACCGTTCTTGATATAGAACGTGAAGTCGCCCGCGCCTATCTGAACCTGCCCATTGGTAAAGGTCTCGGCGTAGATTCCTTTCTTTACAGACGCAATGATCTCATCTTTCTTATGCGGGCCATTGAGCATATATGTGCTGCGCATACGCGGCAGCGGCATACTACGAAACGACTGCCGACGCCCATTTCCTGTGGGCTCCACCCCGTAATGTTTCGCGCTGATTCGATCGTGCATATAACTGCGCAATACGCCATTTTCCACCAACACGGTGCGTTTGCTGCTAGCCCCTTCGTCATCGACGCTGATGGAACCACGTGCCGCGCTAAGCGTGCCATCGTCTACAATCGAGACAAAGTCAGGCGCGATTTTTTGGCCGATCGAATCGCTATAGATCGATGTACCCTTGCGATTGAAGTCTGCTTCCATTCCGTGCCCAATGGCCTCGTGCAGCAATATTCCCGAACTTCCTGCCCCCAGAACAACGGGCATTTCTCCACCGGAAGGACGGTCGGCCTCAAAAAGAATCAACGTGCGGGCCACAGCCTGATCGACGGCTTCATGGATCTTCGCTTCGCTAAAATAACTCAGGTCCACGCGTCCGCCGATGGTGCTGTAGTTTTCTTCTTTACGCCCCTGATGCTCGGCCACGCAGTAGATATAGCTGGTGACCATCGGTTGATAGTCGTAGGTTTTTCCGCCGAGGGAATCGACGACCATCACGTGGGATTCGCTATCGCTGAATCTCAGACGGACCTTTGTGATGCGCGGATCTGCAGCCAAAGCCCGAGTGTTCATCTGCTGGAGAAGGGGCATTTTGTCTAGAGCCCCAACATCTGACCACTGGGTCTCAATCGCATAATGGTCCGCCGCGGATTTGACGACGATGGGCTGAGCGTCGATATTCTTACCGCCTTGGGCTATCGCGGCAGCAAGCTTGGCCGCTTCGACCATGGATTTTTCGTCGAGCACTTCACAAAACGCATACCCCGTGGTGTCCCCCACAACAACCCGAATGCCCACACCCACATCGGCCCCGCGGTAAGCGCGGTTAACTTCGTTGTCTTCCAGGGCAATGGTATTCGACGTGCTCAGTTGGAAATAGAGGTCACAATAGTCTCCGCCTCTTTCCAAAGCGGCATTGAGTACCCGCTGGTAGATCATGTCGTCGAGCGCGTAAAGCGTTTCGAAAGGATTACTCTTCATGCCGCTCCATATCCTCAAGGGGCCTCGACGGCCTCTTCATCAGTCACTCGTTTTAAACTTGGTCTGCAATATAAACCGCTCGTCTTGGGCACGGTAGAGAAAAACGTCCGCTGAGTAAGCTGAGCCCACGAGCCAGACGCTGTTATCCGCCTGCCACGCCGATTGACGAAGAATGCTGCCATTTGCCGGCCTCTTGAGCCAAGCCGTTGGCCGCGGCGATTTCCCCAGCTCCCAAATAGCACCGCCGACAACCGCAAATAGGTGCAACGACAATAGCTTATCTGCTTTGGGAGAAAAGCTCAGCTGGTGAGCACCACGAAAACCGATTGCAGGCCCCTGCAATGCCTTTGGAAAGAGCTTTTTTATTCGATCGCAACTAAGAACCGATTGCAGCTTTCCGGGCTGGAGTTGCCAAAGAAGAATGTCATTGTCGGCAGCGAGAGCGAGTTTCTTTCCCTGGGCTGATAGGGCCAACGCGAAGGCCGTGCGGTATTTGTCGCTTTGCCAGTTGAACCGCATCTTCCAGTTGGACGTGTCAAAAACGAAAACCTGCACATTTTTGGCACGTGGTTCATCTGAAAAAAGCGCGAGGCTTTTACCGTTGGTACTGAATGAACCACCGAGTAGTCGCGTTCTTCTTGAGCGGTCAACTTTGAGTCGCCAGTCTTTCAACACAGTACCGCGGCGCGTATCCCAAACACGAACGGCATCCGCGTCACCTACACCACCATCAAAAGGATAGAGCATTGCCGCGCGTCGACCATCGCTAGAGATGAGGAGTTTGGCAATGGAAAGCGTCTTGGGCGTGGGAAGCCTCAGTTTCTTTTCGAATTTACTCCCCGACCAGACGACGACGCCATCCTTGGCGACTCCGACCAGCGCCCGCTCGGTCACGGCACCTCGGAAAGGCGTACTATTCTTCAGTCTAGCGAGGTGGCTATATTCATTTTGGGCACCCTTGCGACGCCAAAGATTAATCGTGCCTCCTTGTTGAGCGGCAACGATTTCAGCGTTCTGCGACAGTATTGAAACCGTGGGCTGGCGCGCATCGACCTCGCTGGATAAGCCGAGGGAGAAGGTCACGCAAAAGACGAACGCAAAGAACCAGCGCATCGCCGCCGAGGGTCGAGGGTCGCTAGCCCAAAAGGGGCGCGCTCTACTAAGGCAGTTGATGATGCCGCTCGAGCACAAAATAACCCATGGGTAGCCGAATGGGGCCGAGACTACCAAAAGCCTTACCCAACAATAGATCGGCGTTGTCCGCGCTAATTTGCACGAGGTAATCGCGCAAGAGTTGAGCGGGTTCATAGATAGGATTGTCCCCTGCGCCATAGTTCAACAGCAGGGAATGAGGATATTTACTGTCACGCTCGTTGCTTCGAACGGGGTACGCCTCGTAGTGGCCCTGGCGAACAGGCTCTCCGTTGCGCATCTTTTCCAGCCAGGGGTTTCCGATACCGTTTTGCTTAGCCACTTGATTGAAGCCAACGAGCCGTGACGGCTTGGCCGCATCCCATTCGAAACATTTGAAGAATTTGCGTGTGCGAATGATCTCGGTTGTGAGAGACGTATTATAACCACGAAAGGCGTAGCCCGCGAGGGAATCCTGAGCTGGAGCCGAACCTTCCCGCATGAGCCGCTCGAGGGAACCCGTGTCTGCTTTGCAAACGGTCTCATAGGTTAGATTGGTACCGGAATATGTAGCCATTGGAATATCCTGTTGCTTCTAGATAACGAGAAACGTGATTTCTATCCGTCTAGTTTGGGTGCGATATGGTCGACGGCCCGCCGCGCGAAGGCCATAACCGTAACCTGCGAATTGACGCCCAAGGGACCGGGTATGACACTGCCGTCCACAACGGAAAGGCCTTCAACGCCAGGCACACTATAGTCGGGACGCACAACAGAGGTTTTGGGATCATTTCCCATCACACAGGTTCCCAGCGGGTGGTAGGCGGTCAACACCAAATCGCCGGCACCAATTTTTGCTTCGCGGAATGCTTTGAGGTCGTTCTTGTCCCGCAACCGCGGCCATGTTCGCACACCCGGGAAGCATTGCTCAGCACCGGCCTCAAAGAAGAGTTCCGAGATCAAAGCCAACGCACTTTGAACGCGTTGTACATCCTGTTTATTCATATTGTAGGTGGTGATCACCTCGCCACCGGGCAGACGACGTAGTCGCCCCTTAACGGTTTCAGCGAGCAACGCGCCCCAGGTACCAAAATGATCGTATCGCTCCATTTCATCGATCAATCGATGGCCCACCAGCTGCAAAGGCATGGCAGCGAAGTCGAGAGGTAGGTTAGCCGAAATTAGCATCAGTTTCTGAGCTTCGAATTCGTCGATCATGTAGGGCGACGGAATCAGTTCATCGAAGCAACGTACCTTCTGAGGCAGGCGTGCAGAAACGGAACATGAAGGATGAATGGTCAAGCCCTGCCCGACAGCGGGGCCACCGAGATCATGGTCCCAGAGAATCTCAGGTGTGACCAATGTCCCGCAGCTAAGAACGACATGCTTGGCCTTCACTTGGACGGCCTTGCCCTTGGAACGGAGCCGCGCCCCCTTGATCTCTCCGTTGCGAATCACAAGACGCTCGAGCCGCGTTTCTGTCAACAAGAACGCGCCATGACGCAAGGCCATTGGAATATAGGCCAGGTCCATCGAATACTTTCCGCCCGAAGGACAACCCATATCGCAGGCGTTCTGAGCATCGCATTCCGGCGCGTTGCGATCCATTGGGCGGTGCCGGTAGTTACGTTCCTCCGCCACGCGCGCCAAGGCTTCGACCGATGCACCAAAATATTTGGCCGGCGCTGGCGCGACCTGCATGACGGCCTCCACTTCGTCGAAGTAACCCGCCATGGCTTCCTGGGAGAGTTCCGGCAGTCCGGAATTGACCCATCCGCGGTGAACCCATTCGGGAGGACGAAAACAGGTCGCCGTATTGATGGTTGTCGATCCGCCTACCATCGTGCCCGTGGGCAGGGGCATAAAGGCATTGCCGAGGACAAGATTGCGAGGCTTCCAGTTATAAAATTTGCTGAACGCAGCTACCGCTTGACCGGAAAAGTCCGTCCGCCCGTGGTATTTTCCCGCCTCCACGATCAGCACCGCAAACCCTTGTTGCGCCAACTCCTTGGCAACGATAGCACCCGCTGCTCCTGAACCGACAACCACTACGTCGGCCTCCAATTCTTCGTCCGACATCTCGTCGCCCCGCACAACATTCTGCATATGCGCAGGCGGAGCTTCGACATTCTTGGGAGCCTTATCGTGCGGCACACCAAAATGTTCGAAGAGCTCAGGAGAATCGAAATAGTAGAGTTTGAAGAGCGTAGCCAAGATCGCTGTTGCTTGGCCGACGGGGCTTGCGCTTCGATGCCATTTGATCACGAGTTCCTGCCGTCGTTGCTCCGACAGGCGCGCAAAGCGGCGACCGGTTTGGGCAAGCGCGACGAGGTCGAGGGCCGAGCAGATCTTTTCTAAGATCCGTGGCGCCCCCCCGTAATACCCCTGCAATTCCCGATACACCGTTTCCAAATGTTTTGGCTGAAAACCTTCGAGGAATTTCCCGGGGGGCAGTATTGCGCGCGCAAATGCGTAGGCGGTTTGGGCGCTATCATCGCCTAGTTCTGGATGACTCATGACGGCAAAACGATAGCGCGGCGTCGGTCGAACTGCAAACGCAGAGGTCGATCAATTCATTTGATCGGAAAATCTGCGACGACCCATGACCGCCAATAGAAGCAACGCGAATGCTACGGTGAAATCATTGGGGTCTTTGGAGTTGGATGACGCGGCGAGAGAGCAGCCGGCCGGGGCCCAGGGCGGGCGTGAGTCGCCACCGATGCTCAACGTTTCGAAGTCCGTACAGAGCAGGGTTCCGTTGTCTAGCCGTAGGCAGGGCGTCGAGGGCTGAGCAACGGGCCGACACGTACCATCGGCGCAGCGATAGTCCAGTGGGCATTCGACATTTTCCTCGCAGGTCTTGCTGCAATAGGCGTTTTCTTCGCTGAGAATACAGAGTTTGCTTCCGCATTGCTCACTGGACCAGCAATAGTCGCCAAAGCCTCCGGCTCCGTGAGCGGGAGCAACTTGTACCGTATCTTGCCCGTAGAGATCTCCGGCGGACATCGCTTTGATCCATGGAATAAAGACGTCCACCCGCATGTCATGCCCCGTGGTGCCGCATGCTCCCGCTTTGGTCGAATGGACGCCAACGATGACCTCCAACCCATTACGAAGGGCGAGACTTGGACCGCCGGAATCGCCGTCACAAACGTTTCCGTAACCGCCACTGCTGCCATAAATCGAAAAGGTCTGCGCGTTTACCCGACCGATCTTATTCTGGGCAAATCGTTTGACGCCGTAGTCGCCGGTTTCGTGTTTCTTACCAAAACCTACGAGCGTGACAAGTTCGCTGAGTCGCGGCTGCTGCTGCGCCAAAGGCATCGGAGTGACGCCCACAACAGCTTCGGTGAGCCGAATCACCGCCAAATCGGCGACATTTCCGCCCTGATATTGAGGATGCATCGCAGCGGACTCGGCAATATATTGCCGACCATCCATGTCGCCAACGTAAAAGTAGATCGGCCACTTTCCCTTGACGCAATGGGCTGCGGTGAGCAGGGTTCGCTGCCCGATCACCGTGGCCGTACAGGCGAACATATCCCAGCCGTTGCCTAGGTCACCCAGCAGGGGTCCCACCGCCGGATATTCCTCCGATTGTTGGCCTGCCGTGATGGCGTTTTGGTGAGTCGAAACCTTTGCGGGTTCAGCTCCAGAACAACCCCAAACCATCCCGATTAACAATGAAATGCACAACCCGCGTCCCGTCATAGGGCGACCCGAATTGCAAAGGCCGGACCAGGCGGATTTTCTCTTCCAATCGCGATGCCATGTCTTAGATTTCAGTTACTTGGAAGATTGATGACAAGAGGGAATGGCCCGATGCGGTCAAATCGCGCGGCGTTTGGGCCCGCCGACACTTCGATTACCGGTCAGTTCCCGGGACCTTCGCCAGCGGGCAATTCGGGCGGACGAACCATGAGCACCTTCAATAAGTGGAGGCCCAACCAGAGCGCCGCGAGGCCCAGCGATACCCCCATCGCCACCACGGCCAGCCAGTGGCCGACCAGAATCGCCACACTACCCAGAAGGACGCTGGCGAGATGTAGCCATAGGCCGACCTCTACCCGCTTGTTGGGCCAGAGCTGACGCATTGCGGGCACAGGAACCCGGCCGATCAAGGGAGAGAGTCGATGAAACCAAACGAGAAACGAGACAATGCGGGTCAACATCCCATGTACGATCAATCCTGCCCAACCCCAGAGTAGAAGCCAGCCAAAAAGGATGGGCCAGCGCGGGTCGTCAGATACCACAGCCAATAGACCCGCGATAAAGGTCAACGGCCCGCATGCCAGTCCTGCCAGCCAGAAACGAAAGCTACCGTCTCGCCGTTTCCGCTTTCGTTGGCGCAATACACGCGCTGCCTGGATCGGATGAAAGAGCCAAGCATTGAAAGCCCCAGGCAAAGCGGCAACGAGTATCCACTTCGGCCCGGCACCCGCGAGCAAGGCCAGCAGAGGCAGGACAATAGCTGACGCGATGAGCACGAGCCCGGCCTTCTTTGAAAAGGACGAAAAATCGGGGGTCACGTAGAACATCGGCAATACCTGCCAAGAAACGGCCGAAATGAGACCACCGATCCACGCGGTAAAGGCGATGGTGAGATGAACCAGTTGAATTGAGGCCCACGAGGCGATGGGGATCTGCAGACCACGTGAAACCACCATGATGAAAGCGAGGACCACGAGCGCAACAAGAGCGACCACCGCCAACCGAATTCCGTAGACAGGATCCGTTTTGGTGGGTGCGATGATCAACGCCCAAATCGTTGGCAAAAGAAAAAGCGTAAACGCGACCCCCATGAGCGAAGCGGTCAACACGTAGGCGAATCCGTCGCCGGTAAACATGGCCCACATCAATGCCAGCAATCCGCCCACAAGTGCGAAATGAACGAGGTGCGCCAAACGCGGCCAGGGAACGGGCGCGCCTGCAACCACGGGAACCATCTGATAGAGCGCACCCATCATCACCATCGCCAAGAAACCCAAGGTACCTAGGTGAACCAGAACCATTGTGGCGGGGGCCCAGCGCGAAAAGAGGATGGTATCCGATTGAAAGACCAACAAGCATGCAGCGGCGAGAAGCGCCACCGGGGCGCTAAGGAAATAGCTCGCGGGGATACTAAGAGGCGGCCCCTGCTCGGCCTCTATCCCCACCATGGCCATACCTGCGACCTTCGGTTGCGACATCAAGAACTCCGCCAGACCCGAATAAAGACGGAACCGTCCGCCTCCTGGTGAATGACATGGTCGAGCCCACGCTGCTGAAGGTGAGGGATGAGCAGAGATGGAAACCGCGGCAAGCGTGCGAGAAAGATCTCGTCTCCGTCGAGAGCGGAAGCCTCTTCCAGAACGCGCTGCAACGGCTCTGGTGATTCGAGTTCCCGTAGGTCCATTACATCGGGTGTTCCGCCGTTGACAATTTCAACCTGCCAAATACCAGGCGTTTCTTCGAATACGACGACGCCATGGCCATTTTTTACCAGGAGTTTGAGCAGAGGGTTAGGACGAAAAGGAACCTTCAGTTTGAGTACTCCGGCGACTTGTAGATTCGATAGCGCATCCAATACGGTCTGCAGAGGATCTGTTCCTTCTTTGAGTAGCGGGGCCAAATCGAGTTCAGATATCGCTTCAGCACAACGGGATGGGGCGGCTGTCGTTTCGACTGCGGTTTCGGCGGCGGGGCGCTTCGCATCGCCAGCGACGGTCGACCACCAGATTTCGAAAGCGTCTTGCTGATCGCCCGCTGCCGATTCCGCATTGGCGGAAACGATCAGACCCAACAGAAGCGACGACGCCGACTCGGGCTGCCACCCCGAACCCAAACGTTCACCTTCCCCCAACTGCCGACACAGCGCCAGCGTCAAACCTCGGAGCATGGAGCCCAGCAGTCGGACGGCTGCCCGACTCTGCTTCTCTTGGGGCAATGACGGAGGAAAAAGTAATAGGACAAGTCCCGGATATTGGGTGAGTCTTTGGTTCAATGCGCCAAAAAGCTGGCGCACCGCATCGTGGGGATCATCGATCTCGACCACCCTCTCCACCACGCTTTCGAGATCGTCTCGTACCCGCTGCGCCGCCCAGAGCAAAGGGCGGTCGCCGATTTGCGCGTGGGAGAGAAGCTCCGGCTCGGAAACACCTAGGGATTTCGCCAATGTCGAAGGGGTGACGGTGCCCCAAAAACCGTCGACCACCAGACCGAGAGCAGCGCTAATTATTCGACCATCTGTGAGATCAAGGTTTTTCAATTCAGCCCCAATGCGAACCGTTTTGTGCTAGAGTTTTTTCGCTCAGCATTCGTACCTTAGCAGTATTCTAGCGAAGAGGTGAACAATGACCAATACGGGGCCCCGCGCCTTTTTTACCGCCGACCACCGCTCCTGTGATGCCCTCTGGGCGCAACTCGAAGAGGTGATCAACCAGGGAAATACCGATCGTTCCCAGGAATTATGGAAGAAATTCGATCATGCCATCCGCCGGCATTTTGACCTGGAAGAAGAAGTCCTTTTTCCAGCCCTAGAAGAGGCGACGGGCATGCGCAATATGGGACCCACCATGGTTATGCGCAGTGAGCATATGCAGATGAAGGGCGTCTTGGACCAGATGGCCGCCGAAGCAGAAAAAGGCGACTACGAAGCGCTGGCCGACCACGGAGACACCCTGTTGATCTTGACGCAGCAACATAACGTCAAAGAAGAGGGAATTCTCTACCCCATGGCCGAAGACCATCTCGGCGCCCAATGGGAACAACTCTCTCAGCGCCTGGAAAAGTTCTTTTCCTAGAGCCCTGAACCTCATGCCCCATCATATTCGCGGCCTTTTAGGCGTCGTTCACCTGCCCGCGATGCCGGGCGATCCGAACTGTCCACCAGCTCGCGGCTTCTCCAACGTCTACGATCTCGCCATGACAGACGCTCAGACGCTGGTCACGGGTGGCGTCGACGGACTGGTGTTGGAAAATTTCGGTTCTACGCCATTTGTCAAAGGCTGTTCCGGAGACCGAATTCCACCCCACCAGCTCGCGTTCCTAGCACAACTGACCAAAGCTTGTGTTGACCAATTCGACGTTTCGGTCGGCGTCAATTGCCTTCGCAACGATGCGATGTCTGCCCTAGGTATCGCGGCCACAAGCGGGGCTCAGTTTGTGCGTGTCAATATCCATAACGGAGCCTACCTCACCGATCAGGGGATTATCGAAGGCGAAGCCGCTCAGACTCTGCGTTATCGTCAGACCTTGGGCTCGGAAAACCTCGCTATTCTTGCCGACGTGCTGGTCAAGCACGCCACCCCCTTGGCTCCAATCAGCGCGCACGCGGCCACGGCCGATACGCTTTACCGCGCCCATGCCGACGGCGTCATTGTGACGGGCGATGCCACAGGCGCACCGGTTTCCCTCAAATTGTTGGAAAACGTCAGGGCGGCCGCGACCGATAGGCCTGTCTTCATCGGCTCTGGACTCAATCCCGATTCAGTCGACGAATTGCTGCCACTCGTCGAGGGCGCCATCGTTGGCACGTGGCTCAAAGAGGGCGGGAAAGTACATGCCCCGGTCGATTTGCAGCGAACGAAAAAACTGGTTGGCCTGGCCAGCGGGAAATTTCGCACCGGCTCTTAAGGCTAGCCAAAGCTACGTTGGCGGCCGCTCAAGCGGCCTTATCATCAATCGCAGCGACGGGCGGTTCCGGAAAGACAAAAGGCTTCGGATCTTTCGGCGGAATATTGCCCTTCTTTCGCTCACGCATTCCGTGTAACAGCAATGCCGTCGCACCGAGAACCATGACCACCGCGAAATACTGCCCTGGAGTGAACCCAAAGTACTTTTTATCGACGACTCTGAACGAATCGAATGCAAAACGCACCGGCGCGTATAGGTAGAGAACGAGCACATAGTGGAAGCCCCAAATGGGACGCACGTTTCTCAAGCCGTAGATGACCGCCGTGAGAAAAATGGTGAAGAGCATCTCGTAGAGGCCCAGATTGTGGATTACCCCGTAGCGCGGATGCATCATGCCCAGAATAAACTCCGTAGGCTTACCGGGATGATCGAAGACAACGGTGCAACCCAATCGACCGAAGATCCAACCGGGGATCAAGCCGAAACCCACCGCATCACAATAAGGTAGTACCGGAACGCCACTGCGCTTGAAAATCCAGATCGCGCCAATGACCCCACCCAAAAAACCACCGAAAGACGAAAGACCACTCCAAATCGCCAACAGAACCCACGGGTTTTCCAAGATACGGTGGGGAAAATAGAAAACGACCGAAACGAGATGCGCGACCACGAAACCAACCACCGCCGCCCATACCACGCCGTCCCCCGCGATATTCGGATCGAGCCCCGTCAAACGCGCGCGTCGCTTGCCCAACAAAAAGCCGACAACCAACGCCAAGCCGACAAGAAGACCGAAAGCCTGGAGGGGCAAAAAGCCGAAAAGATTGTATTCGGGGATTCTCAAATAGGGCAGATGCGCCGCGGAAGGGCCAACTTTGACCAGATAGGGCTTGCGCTTGCTGCCGATAGCCGCCACCACTTTGACGCTACCCGTGGCGGTGCCTTTTGCGCCGGTCTTGGCACCTTTCTTCACACCATCTTTCGGCTGCAATGCGAGAAGGTAGTATTCCAATGCGCCCTCGACCACACGGCGGTACGGAATCGACCCACTATAGCCCTCGGTAACCGGCTTCATCCGTTCGCGCCGGAAAGGTCCGTCGCCGCTCTTGCGATAATAGATCCAAAGCTCGGCTTCGTCTTGGCTCTTGGGTTGGCCCTTGGATTGCCCCTTGGGCATTTGCGCAAAAAGAAAGACCGCCCTTTCGGCGCTGGCGCGCGTGGCGGGGGTATGAATCAGCGAAGGATAGGGCGATGCCGAATTCGCATCAGAGGATACCAGCAATGCTAGCGCAATAAAACCGAATGCCATGGCAATGAGGCGGCGCGGTAGAGGCCTTTGTGTCAATGGAATCGCTCCCTTTTGCTTGGCGTGGGGGACGCATACTAGGTTTTCGGTTTTCGGTTTTCGGTTTTCGGTTCTAGGTTCTAGGTTTTCGGTTTTCGGTTCTAGGTTCTAGGTTTTCGGTTTTCGGTTTTCGGTTTTCGGTTTTCGGTTCTAGGTTCTAGGTTTTCGGTTCTAGGTTCTAGGTTTTCGGTTTTCGGTTCTAGGTTCTAGGTTCTAGGTTCTCGGTTCTAGGTTCTAGGTTCTAGGTTCTAGGTTCTAGGTTCTAGGTTCTAGGTTCTAGGTTCTAGGTTCTAGGTTCTAGGTTCTAGGTTCTAGGTTCTAGGTTCTAGGTTTTCGTGACCGCTAAAATCGATTACCGAAGCTACTTGGCTTTGGGGATTGTCGGGGCACCGTCACGTGCAGCGGTGCCGAGGAAATGGGTCGATTGCATTTTGGCATTTTCGTCTTCGAAGATGACAAAATGGTCGTCGTAGTCACCGCCTCCGGAATATTGCCCCATCGCGGCCGTCGCTTTCACACCGCCGCTTGAGGTATTTTCTTTCACCGGAGTTGAAACGGTCTGGTACTTCTGCTCGGCATCGCATTCCTTTTCTGGGCAATCGGCAGCGCAAGTTTTGCATGTTTCATTCCATGTGCAAAAGCCATCGCCACAATATTCAGCGGGCTGGTCTAAGATGTGCGCTTCCATCACCGTGGCCAAACCATCGATACTCAGCGGCGGGGTGTAGCCGTCGGCGATACCGTAGGACATGAAGATATGGCGGGGATCGATACCCTCGACGGGTTTTGCGAAAAGGGCTTTCCCGTAGTTGATCGTGTCGACTTCCTCGAAGAAGAGCTGAATGAGATTCAATAGTGGATGCGTACTGCCAACGCTATTGTCGGCGAGTGCCAAACGAATCATGGCTGATACGTTTACGGGCTTGGTCTTATTTAACATTGAGCCGATGAGATATCCCCCGGCCCCACTAAAAACCGACGCCGCAATTTTGGGCTCATAGGCAACAAAAGGCACTCCCTCGGTGGCGCCTTGGGAATGTCCAAAATAGTAGATCTTATTGGTATCGAATTTGAGCGCCGAACCAGTAGGCGATTTGCTCGCATCGAGTTCGAGGTTTTCGATCACACGCAAGAGTTGGTATTTATCGGCAACAGCCTGATAGACATTATCCCGCGCGGCTCGCGGATTCAGCAAATTGAAGAAGAGGTCGCCCGGGTCTTTATCACTATTTCGTCGGGGACCATGCATGCCACCATCGATTCCGATCATCGCCATCTGGCTAACCGTATTGACGCCATCGACCACTTTGGCCAGAGATTTTGCCGTGCCGCCATTGATAAAGGATCGGTAAGAACCATTTGTGCCGTGCGCAAAGATCACCACCGGCCAGCCCTCCGCAGGCATGACCGCACCCTTGGGAATCGTGAGCGCGAGGCAAGCGGATTCTTCTCGTGCCACTTTGGGCTTGTTGTCCTGGTCGTAGGCAATAGCTCCGCCCGTCGTTTCATAGGGGGCCGTCCCTGTTTGAAAGACAGGCGTCTGGTAGGTTGCCTGTAGTTCATGGAAACTCGCATCAGACGAATCTGGACATTTGTGGGTATCTGCTGCCAACGCTTCACATGGTGATTTCTTTGCACCGTCGCAGAGCATCAGATCACTTGGATTCGGATCGGGCCGACTGCGCACGACTTGGCGGAACTGGGCCATCTTTTTACGTGGGTTCATCGTCGTAAAGACAGCGGCGCCGACTACGGTCTTGGTATCGATAGCCGTACCTTCGTGAAGGGTTACATCTTTCAAATAGGTGCGCAGCGGAGCGTAAGCATCCCACGCGGCCTTTTCGTCTGCATCGGCGGGCTCGGCGTCGCCGATAACGATCTTGAAATCCTTATCCTGTCCAACGAGGCTTTCTTCCTTCGTCGCTATCCCCTTGCGAAGAATTACCGCGTAGGTCGTATTATATTGTAGGGGGCGCCCCACTTGGGGCCGCACAGAGATCCAATTATAGCACATATATTTTTGCCGATCGGAACCCGCGAAAAGCGCGAAGCTTACGCCAAGACCGTAGCCTGGTGAGTCGGGATCGATGTTGACAAACCTGATGGTAGGTTCCGCACCCGTGGTCTTGTCTTTGTTGACCGTGACCGTACCGTAATCGACCGTACCGCTGGTGCGAATGTGTATGGCCATATTCACACCAAAGCCGTCGACATCTTCTTCTATCGCATCAAAATAGCTCCCCACAATTTGACTCAAACCATCTGGCAAAGCGTCTTTGGGGTTGGGGTGGCCTTTTAAATCAATGCGACCATTCTTCAGTCGAATATCGCTGGGAAAAGGCTGACGATAGAATTCCTTGAGCGCTTCCGCACCGCGAGGGATCTCAAAATAGGCGCGGAGTTCTCCCGTATCCACCGATTCGCAATCCGACCCCGGCCAATATGCTAGTCGCGCGCATTTATCTGCAGCGCAAACCAACGTAAAGGCGCAGTCCGACGGTTCGCTGCAGGCCTCACCGGTTTGGTACGTCCCGACAACGCCCTTATCATCGCAGAGACCGCTACTCGCACACGTCAAGCCCGGCCCGCAATCTTGGTCTCCCTTGCACGGATCATCCTTGATACCGTCTCCACGCAGCGCGCACTGGCTGGTAGACGAGCAAACCAAATGATATCGGCATTCCACGGCCGCGGCACAGCCTTCACCGACATCCGCTGTATTCGGATCACTCGGACGGGCGCATTCGCCCGTGCCATCGCAGACCAATCCACTTTGGCACTGCCCTACGCCCGTGCAGTTTTCTCCTGGCTCCAGGAGCCCACCATCAGCTTGGGGCACGTCCTCGGGCTCACAGCCGAGCGCGCCTGCGGCCCCGGCAAGTAGTACGGTCAACGCGATCAGCAAATGCTTGCCCTTGAACTGGAGCTGGCTTTTCATCGGTAGTTCTCCCTTGGGCTCATTCTACCCTATTGGCTCCGGCGGGCAAAACTCCGGTTTCACGGTGAAAGGGAATTCTGGACAGTCAGCTGGCCGGTGTTAGAGTACACCTCATTACCTCGGACCGAGCCAAGTGCCTCTCTGAGCAATTCTGGTAAGGCGGGAGAACGCTGCAATACTAGAAGTATTTCAAGTTTGAGCAACGCAGCCAGAAGTGTTCAGAGAGGTGCTTGGTGAAGGGAGAGGTTATGAGTTGTACTCCGGTATGCATGAATTCTATGAGAATACGTCGGCTTATCATTTTCGCTTCCTTTGCTCTGGGTCTAATCGGCCCAGCGGATCCGGCCTTCGCGGCCAACGACCTTTATGGCGCTCGAGCCATGTCGCTTGCGGGTGCCCTTCGCGCGAGTGCCACGGGAGCAGCGGCGCTGATCCTCAACCCCGCGGGTATGAGTTTGGCCCCCCAGTATGTGATCGGTGCCAACTATCAATTTCGCGTCGCCGATAGCACGAGCTTCGTTCATAGCTCCGTCGTCGATTCGGGAACAACAAAGTTAGCCGCTGGCGTCTCGTATACGTTCATCCGCTCCAACCCCACGCAGCTCCTCGCCACGGTCGGTGAGCCCTTTCATTTCGAAGAGACGATCGATATTCACGAAGTCGGATTGGCCCTCTCCTACCCCATCGGTACCTGGCTGATCCTCGGGCTCCACGGTCGCTATATCAACTATTCTAGCGATGTTCCGGTAGATGCTCCCGACGGGCTAAGTCCGGTCAATCTGAGCAACGTGGCCCTAGATGCGGGCGCTATCCTTCGACTCGGAGAATCGATCCGCATCGCTGCGGTAGGCTACAACTTGGTGCCTATCCACGACCAAATCTATCCGCAAAGCCTAGGCACGGCGGTCTCCTATAGTAGTAGCAGCCTACTCACCATTGAATTCGATGCGTTGATCGACTTTACAACGGACCCGAACAAGATCACGGCGAGCTTTCACGGTGGCGTCGAATTGACGCTGCGTAACGCCTTCGCCATTCGGGGGGGCGCCATGCACCAAATGCATCGCAACACGACGTTTGTCAGCGCAGGCTTCGGCTATTTTTCCAAACGGTTCGGTGCATCTATCGGGCTGCGACAAATGGTAGACGGTGGCTCGGAAACCCAGATCACCACGGGCGCCGAGTACTTCATACAATAGTGACATACCAACGACGCCA
>Ga0257122_1000402_pt1 | contig 40601 bp, 39 predicted proteins | sample SI106_120metaG_FD_190146 | JGI IMG/M metagenome (GOLD analysis project Ga0257122, IMG submission 190146) | Marine microbial communities from Saanich Inlet, British Columbia, Canada - SI106_120 | ecosystem: Environmental > Aquatic > Marine > Inlet | place: Canada: British Columbia | collected... | reverse complement strand
AGGTGTCATAAAAGAATTCACAGGTATTTCTGATCCTTATGAAGCACCAACTGATGCTGAAATTGTGGTGAATTCTAGTGGAACGCCACCTGAAGAACTTGTGGACCAAATTTTCATTCGTATCAAAGAAATGGGATATATAAAGTAGTGAATTGTAATTCATGAAAAGTAAAAAGATAAATACAAACAGTGAGCTTGATTCACGAATATTAGTTACCGGCGCTGCCGGGTTTATTGGATATCATTTATGTAAATCTCTTTTGGATGATGGTTTTATTGTCCATGGTATTGACAATCTAAACGCCTATTATGATCCAGCCTTGAAGCAGGCAAGGTTAGACCAGCTTCAATCACATCCAAATTTCTCCTTTAATAAGCTTGATATTTCCAATAGCGATGATTTAAACAAAGCATTTGAAAATTTCAAACCACAAAAAGTTGTAAACCTTGCTGCCCAGGCTGGTGTTCGATATAGTTTAGAAAATCCCCAAGCATATATTGAATCGAACGTTGTTGGATTCATGAACATTCTTGAATGCTGTCGCCATCATGATGTTGAAGGATTGATTTATGCTTCCAGTTCCTCCGTCTATGGCGGAAATGAAAAAATCCCATTCTCTGTTGATGATAGAGTCGATAGTCCAATATCAATTTATGCGGCGACCAAAAAATCAAATGAATTGATGGCTCATACCTATAGTCATTTATTTGGTTTACATACAACTGGGCTACGATTTTTTACGGTTTATGGCCCCTGGGGAAGACCAGATATGGCCATGTATATTTTTGCTGATAAAATTTCTAAAGGAGAACCAATCTCTGTCTTTAATCATGGAAAAATGGAAAGAGATTTCACATATATTGAAGATATCATTACTGGTACAAGAGCAGCTATAGATAAAAATTATCCATGTGAAGTTTTTAATCTGGGAAATAATAACTCCGAAGATTTGATGGAGATGGTTAGATTAATCGAAAGCCAAATTGGAAAAAAGGCGGATATTAAATTTGAAGGAATGCAACCAGGAGATGTAAAAAGAACATTTGCTGATATTGAACATTCTAAACAAAAATTAAATTATACTCCAACAACAAAGATAGTTGAAGGAATTCCAAAATTCATAGATTGGTATTTAACCTATAGCTGATTCAAAGAATTTAACCATTATTGAGCCAAAATCTGGCTGGCAACCCATTGATTGGCGGGAACTTTGGCGATATAAAGATTTATTTTATCTTTTGGTTTGGCGGGATATTAAAACAAGGTATGCCCAATCTGTATTGGGTATTGGTTGGGCAGTAATTCAGCCAATATTTAGTATGATTGTTTTTACTATTGTGTTTGGAAAATTGGCAAAAATTAATTCTGATGGCGTTCCCTATGCCATTTTCAGCTATACTGCGCTCGTTCCATGGACCTATTTTTCAGGAGCGTTAACAGGGGCCAGTGGAAGTTTATTAGGTGCATCTGGTATGATGACTAAAGTGTATTTCCCCAGGTTGGTAATACCCATTGCCCCCGTCATATCAAAACTGGTCGATTTTGGTATTGCCTTTGTCATTCTTCTTTTGATGATGGTATACTTTGGTTTCATGCCATCAATTCAAATTATCTATCTGCCCTTATTGATTTTAATCATGATGATTACCGCATCAGGGATGGGCATGTGGCTGACGGCCATGGCGGTCCAGTATCGAGATATTAATTATGCCATGAGCTTTTTCGTACAATTGCTCATGTATGCAGCGCCGGTGGTCTATCCGGCAAGTATCATTCCGGAACCATTTAGATTAATTTATGGATGTTTCCCTATGGTGGGGGTTATAGAAGGGTTTCGTTCAATACTATTACAAACAAATCCAATTCCATGGGATTTAATTGGGGTAGGATCAGTTGTTGCCCTTATCTTTTTTATTTCAGGTGCTTTTTATTTCAAGCGTATGGAAAAATATTTCGCTGATATTGCTTAAATGAAAGATGTCGTAATAAAAGTAGAAAATTTATCTAAACGATATAGAATCGGTTTAAAAGAAGAGACTAAGGATACGTTATTTGGGGCATTTGGTTCTATATTGAAAAGCCCTTTTCAAAATTTAAAACGATTAAAAAAGCTAACATCATTTAACGAAAATAATAATGAAAGCGACGATATTATTTGGGCATTGAAGGATATTTCTTTTGAAGTAAAGCAGGGAGAAGTGTTAGGAATCATTGGTGCCAATGGAGCAGGGAAAAGTACCTTATTAAAAATCTTAGCACAGATTACGCACCCAACTTCTGGCAAAGTTGAATTACAGGGTAGAGTTGCTAGTTTATTAGAAGTTGGGACAGGATTCCATCCAGAATTAACTGGAAGAGAGAATATTTATCTTAATGGCACAATTCTTGGGATGACAAAAAGAGAAATTGATTTTAAACTGGATGAAATAATTGAATTCTCTGGTATAGGAAAATTTATAGATACACCTGTCAAAAAATATTCAAGTGGAATGGGAGTAAGATTGGCCTTTTCAGTTGCGGCACATCTTGACCCAGAAATATTGCTTATTGACGAAGTCCTTGCCGTGGGTGATGCGGAATTCCAAAAAAAATGCTTAGGGAAAATGGATGAAGTAGCTAGACAAGGGAGAACTGTACTTTTTGTGAGTCATAATATGACAGCGATAAAAAGCTTATGTAATACTGTTTTAAGTATGAATGGTGGTTGCATTATTGACTATGGTGACGCTTTCACCCAAGTGGAAAAATATTTATCATTTCAAGTTAAAGATGAAAGATCTAAATCTTGGAAAATCAAAGATGCACCTGGAATCGAATATTTTAAAGTTAAAAGAATTTTTATTGATGAGAAGAAAAGTATCACAACTAAAATCCCATTTAAAATATTTGTAGAATTTTGGGTTTTAACTAAAAAATTAGATCTTAATGTTAGTATGGTTGTTTATGACTTGAGTAACAATCCAATATATAATATTTCAACAGATAATGTTACCATTTGTAAAGGAATAGGGAAAGTAATATTTGATATCCCTGCCGATTTTATGAATGATGGAAAATATTATATTACAAATCATTTTGTATCTAATTCAAAAGGTATTTTTATACATGAAAATGCTTTGAGTTTTGAAATTTTTGATGATAGAGATGGGCTGTGGCATGGAAAGTGGATTGGAGCTGTTCGGCCAAATTTTATTAAAAGAGAAATTGGGCAGGTTAATGAGAATAATTGATAGAATATCAAAGAAACTTGATAATTATAATAAAAAACTTTTTTTGAAGAGAAATAAAAAAAGTAAGATAAAAGAATGTTATATATGCAAAGAAAAATTTGAAAAGTTTTTTCCTTATAGGATAATTGATAAAGATTTATTATCAGATCATATGGATATGGTAGGTAGTGATATAAACAACTATGGGTGTTATTACTGTAATTGTAATGACCGTGAGAGACATTTATTCATGTATCTTGATAAATATGAATTATGGACTCATTTTATAGGTAGCACTATTCTACATGTGGCTCCAGAAAGTAAAATTTCTCAAAGAATTAATTCTATGGAGACGAGTAATTATATTAAAGGTGATTATTTTCCACATAATGATCAAGTTAAATTAGATATTACAAATTTAAACTATAGTAATGAGTCGTTTAATATCGTTATCTGTAATCATGTATTAGAGCATGTAAATGATATGGAAAAAGGATTGGAAGAAATTCATCGTGTTTTAAAAAAAGGTGGGTTTGCTATTTTACAGGTGCCATATTCAAATTTACTTACTAAAAATTTTGAAGAATCAAATATAGTTACAGATGAACAAAGATTGTACTTTTATGGAGAGGTAAATCATTTAAGAGTAATTTCTAAAAAACAATACTTTGATGATTTAGCTAATTATTTTCTATTAGATGTAAAGAAGCATGATGATAGTTTTGATTATAATGATGCCTTTTATTTTGGGGTTAATAAATTGGAAGACTTGATACTTGTCAGAAAAAAATAAAATTTTTGTAACTGAGCCATTTCTTCCGCCATTAGAAGAATATACTGAATTATTAAAACTGATTTGGACTTCAAAACAGCTTACAAATAATGGACCTTTTCATCAACAATTTGAGAAAGAATTAGCCAATTATTTAGGTGTAAAGTATGTTAGCCTTTTTAATAATGCTACGACAGGTCTATTAGTCGCTATTAAAGCATTGGAGTTAAAAGGTCAAATAATTACAACACCTTATAGTTTTGTTGCAACAGCACATGCGATTATGTGGAACGGATTAACCCCGGTTTTTGTGGATACAGATTCACACGCCGGTAATCTCAACCCGGAAAAGGTGGAAGAAGCAATAAATGACAATACTGGTGGAATTTTGGCTGTCCATAATTATGGTATACCAGGTGATGTAGATGGTCTACAAAATGTTGCAGATAAATATAACCTTCCACTTATCTACGATGCCGCTCCGACGATGGGAGTTAAATACAAAAGTAAAACCATTTTACATTATGGAGATCTAGCAGTTTTGAGTTTTCATGCTACTAAAATATTTACAACATTTGAAGGTGGTGCTATCATCTCAAGATCTAAAGAGATGAAAATAAAAATTGATCAGATAAAAAACTTTTCTATACTCGATGAAGAAAAAATTGCAGGACTTGGAATCAATGGGAAAATGAATGAATTAGAAGCTGCAATGGGTCTATTACAATTAAAATATTTAGATGGTGCAATTGAAAATAGAAAAGTTGTTTATGAAGAATATGAAAATCAAATAAGAGAAATTAATGGTGTTAGAATGAACACTATTCCAGATCCAGTGGAATATAACTACGCTTATGTTCCAATTTTCTTTGATAATGGACAAGCGATAAGAGATCATATTTACAACGAGATGAGAGAAAATAATATTTTTTGCAGAAAATATTGGTATCCTTTAATCACAAATCACAGTATTTATAGAAGTTTAGTTGGTTGTGATTTACCCAATGCAAGAAAGTTAAGTGAGAGTGTTTTATGTCTGCCAATTTATCCTGATTTGGATACTGAAGATGTAAAAGCAGTTATAAAGATTATTCAAAAGCCAGAGAAGATAAATATAGAATAATGTACATCTTTGGCATCTCTGCATTTTATCATGATAGTGCCGCCTGTATTTTAAAAGACGGCGAAATCCTTGCAGCAGCACAAGAAGAACGTTTTACCAGAATAAAACATGATCACTATTCCAGATCCAGTGGAATATAACTACGCTTATGTTCCAATTTTCTTTGATAATGGACAAGCGATAAGAGATCATATTTACAACGATTATTAAAACATATGATTGATAATAGTAATCAATAAATGGATGTTGTAAAAACAATTATGAGGAAACAATTATGAAATTATGTATTTACGGTGCGGGTGGGTTTGGAAAAGAAGTTTATGACATAGCTTTTCGAATAAATAAAATAAACCCATACTGGGAAGAGATATTATTTGTAGTTGATGCTCCCTATTTGAGCGATGAACCTTACAAGGGTAGACTTTTATCAATAAATAATATTTTGAAAGAATTAGATATAAATAATTTTGAAATAATTATAGCAAATGGTGAGCCGGTTGTTAGAAGGGAACTTTACATCAAAATTAAGGCTATGAATATTAAGATCGCAACGCTTGTTGATCCATCTTCAATAATATCAGATACTGCTTCTCTGGGTGAAGGTGTGATTGTAGCTCCTCTTAGTATTATTGCAAGTTCAACAGTTTTGGGTCGCAATGTTGCAATTAATACACATACTACTATTGGACACGATATTACTATTGGGGAGCATTCAGTCGTGTCAACGCATGTTACAGTTGGCGGGAGTAGTGTAATTGGTGCAGATTCATTTATTGGATTGGGAGTTCAAACAAAGGAAAAACTTTCTATTGGTTCCCAAGTGATTATTGGAATGGGAGCTGTTGTATTTAAGGATATTCCCGACAACATGATAGCGATGGGAAATCCTGCCAGATCCTTAAGACGTAATGAAGATAATAAGGTTTTTAAGTAGAAATTTTAATAAATAATAAATTTTTATGAAAAGTTTGGAAAGTTCAGAAATTATTTTCTGAAAGTTTTTCAATTTTCAATTAAAGAAAACAATCTTGATGGTAATTTTGAATATAATAATAGTATTGAAACATGGGATTCAGTATGGCATATTAGGTTGATTGATGCATTATAAGATGTATTTGATACAATGATGGAAATGGATGAAATAATTGATTTTCTAAAATATTGAATACAAGGTCTAATAAAAAAAGGAAGATAATTAATGACAAATAAAGAAAAATACGAAGAAGTATTTATAAATTCTTTTTCCCTTGATAAAAGTAAACTGAATGAAAAATTGGTTTATGAATCCGTGCCTGATTGGGATTCTGTTGGTCATATGGGGATGATTACAGAATTAGAAGAAGTTTTTGATATTGAGCTTGATACCGATGATATTATTGATTTTTCAAGTTATAAAAGAGGTCAAGAAATACTAAAAAAATATGATATTGAGATTTAATGGAGGAATAGGATGAGTGCGAATAGAAAAGCCTTAAGCTTTGACCTGATGGGTATCCAGGAATGCCAAAGGAACAGATATCCTCTTCTCTTTGTTGATCATATAACTGAAGCCATACCCGGGGAACGTGCTCACGGAATAAAATGCTTTTCTTATAATGAGTGGTTTTTTCCCGCACATTTTGATGATGAGCCAATTGTTCCTGGTTTCATACAGGTGGAATGCCTAGTCCAGACTTTCATAATGACCTTTCTCTGCATAGAAAAATATAGAGGTATGAAAACCAATTTTGTTAGTATTGAAAAAGTTAGGTTCAAAAGAAAAATAGTGCCAGGAGAGAGACTTGATATTAAAGCGAATCTTGATTCTTTTAAGCGGGGTATTGCCAAAGGATATGCAAAGAGTTTTGTAAATGGAGAAGCGGCCTGTAGTGCAGAATTTGTGATCACTATTCCGGAAGTATTCAACAGCTTCATACCACAGGAATAAATGGGTTTATCAGGTAAGGAAATAAAGCTATGATTCGGGTTGCGGATTACATCATGGAACAATTGTACAAAAATGGTGCAAAACATATTTTCATGGTGACAGGCCGAGGCGCATTATTTCTTTCGGATGCGGTTGCAGCACATAAAGGGTTTAAAGGCGTTTCTGTACATCATGAGCAGGCTGCGGCTTATGCGGCTGTTGCTTACGCTGACTATACAGGCAAGATTGGCGCATGTTTGGTCTCGACAGGTTGTGCGGGAACCAACGCACTCACAGGAGTGCTCAACGCTTGGCAAGACGGTATCCCGTGTGTTTTCATTTCAGGTCAAAATAAGTTAGACGAAACTTCACATTTTACAGGGATTCCACTCCGTACCTTCGGTCAGCAGGAAGCAGATATCATTCCAGTCGTCGAGTCTATTACGAAATATGCAGTAATGATAACCGATCCCAATAAAATAGTGTATGAAATGGAAAAGGCACTTCATATTGCTCAAACTGGCAGGAAGGGTCCGGTATGGATAGATGTACCTCTGGATATTCAGAATAAAAGGATAGAGCCTGAAAAACTTAAACATTACACTCCAAAGAAGGATCCGAATTACGAGCCCTCTTATGAGGATATGAAGTACGTAATAAATGCCCTACGCAATGCAAAACGCCCCGCTATTTTGATTGGAAGTGGGTTACGTTCGGCTGATTCTATTCTAGAATTCGAGACTTTTGTTAGAAAATTATCAATCCCTGTCACCTTTTCGAATTCTTCACCTGATACATACGGGATTGATAATCTGCTTTCGATAGGGTCTGTGGGAATTATGGGTTGTTCACGAGCAGGTAATTTTACCGTACAGAACTCAGATCTTCTTTTGGTGCTTGGATGCAGATTGTCTACTATGACTACTGGAGAGCAGAACCATAAGTTCGCAAGGGATGCAAAGGTTATAGTTGTCGATATTGACCCTGTTGAACATTCGAAGAATACCATTAATATCGACCGATTGATTGTTGCTGATGTAAAAAAAATTCTAACATCGTTTATGCACAATGATATAAAAAAAGTAAACAAGGAGTGGCTGGACAAATGCTTACATTGGAAACAGATTTTCCCTAAATGTGAGGAGGAATACAAAACTTCTGAGAAAGTTGATCTTTACTATTTAGCCGAATGTCTTTCCAAGGTTCTACCAGTGAATTCTGTTTTCCTCAGCGACTCAGGATTGATAGAACTGATGCTTCCCACAAATATTAGTTTTAAAAAAGGCCAACGTTGTATACATCCCTCATCCCAAGGGTCAATGGGATTTGCTTTACCAGGATTGGTGGGTGCTCATTTTGCTAGCGATGAACAAATAATTGCAGTAATCGGGGACGGGTCTGTAATGATGAATTTGCAAGAACTTGAAACAATACGATACAATAATATTCCAGCGAAAATTTTCATAATAAATAATAATGCTTATGCTGTTATACGCAAAAGACAAGTTGATTTGTTTCGCTCCCGTACAATTGGTGTAGATCCAAGCAATGGGATAAGCTGTCCAAATTTCAAGAAAGTTGCAGATGCATTTGAAATCCCATTTATGAAAATAGACAATAGTTCTGAACTGACAAAAAAACTAAAATCAGTTATCAATACGGATGGACCAGTAATTTGTGAGATAATGGGTAAAGAAGATCAGGATTATATTATGAGTTCTTATTCAAAAAATAGTCAGAAACGAATAGTTTGTAGACCAATTGAGGACCAAGCACCCTATCTTGATAGAGCATTATTTTTATCTGAAATGATCATCGACCCCATAGATCAGTAGATACTTTATAATGAAAAAAAGAGAAACTAATGGCAACTATTAAACTTCGCGATTCAACAATTTTAGGAGATTTTAACAAACCATATATTGTTGCTGAGATAAATACAAGTCATTTTGGTGATATTGAACTTGCCAAGAAAATGATTGATCAAGCAAAATATGCAGGCTGTGACTGTGTCAAATTTCAATCATGGTCTGCTGAGACTTTATATTCAAAATCATTTTATGATAAAAATCCGATTGCTAAGCGGTTTGTCAAAAAATTTGCTTTTTCCAAAACTGAACTGACAGAAGTTGCTGACTATAGCAGGAAAAGTGGAATTGGTTTTTGTTCCACACCTTATTCTAGAGAAGAAGTTGATCTTCTTGTTGATGAATTGAACGCCCCTTATGTCAAGGTAGCGTCTATGGATTTGAATAACTACTCTTACTTAGGCTATATAGCCCGGACTGGAGTCCCAATTGTTCTATCTACCGGTATGAGCGAAATGGAAGAAATACATAAAGCTGTAGAAACTATAGAAATGGAAGAGAACAATAATATTTGTCTTCTTCATTGTATTTCTATCTATCCTCCGGAAACATCCACCATTCGACTAAAAAATATTTTGGGTTTACGTGAAGAATTCCCCAATTACCCAATTGGTTTTTCCGATCATTCCATTGGGGCAGAGATGGCAACAGCGGCAGTGGCTCTCGGCGCCTGCATGGTTGAAAAACATTTTACGCTTGATAAAACAAAAATTGGCATGGATAATCAGATGGCTTCAGAGCCAGATGAAATGCAACTGCTTGTCCGCAATTGTCATAATGTACAAATAGCTCTTGGAGATTTCGAACGGATTGTTCTTCCTGCGGAAATAGAGCAAAGGAAGACTATGAGGCGGAGTATTATCGCGACCAAAGACTTAAAGGCTGGCACTAAGCTGACGGCGAACGATCTTGACGTCAAAAGACCTGGAACCGGACTGCCTCCCGATAAAATCAACGAACTGGTTGGAAAAACCCTGCTCCGAGACATTGAAAGTGATATGTTACTGAGGGAAGATGATATATCTGATTGAGAACACGACGTATGAAGTTTTATACTGACTAGACAAAATCATTGGTATCATATGGACTGTCTTTTTTTCTATTAAGATACGATATAAATTTTTCTTTTATTTTCCATTTTTAAGTAATCAAAACAAAATTAAATCCTTTTAATGTGCCTAGTGAATTTTTTTAGAAATATATAAAAATGAGAAAATATTAATAACCATTCAGTATGATTAAATATGATCTTTTAGAAACTTTTGGTGGAAACACTGCCGTAGTTACTTTTGATGGTAATCAATATAAATACAAAGAATTATTAGAATATACTCAATTAATAAATAAACAGCTGGAACCAAGATCTCTGGTATTTTGCCTGGCAAAGAACTCAATTGGTTCTTTAGCTGGCTACCTTTCGTTTATAATAAATAAGGTTGTTCCAGTAATGCTCGATAGCAACTTAGATAAGGAATTATTAGATAATCTAATTATGACACATAAACCAGAATACATCTGGATGCCAGAGGATAATGGTAATGTAATTTACGGAGGCGAATTAGAAATAAACATTCTGGGTTATTCATTAATTAGGCTATCTTGCAGTAGAGATTATCTATTGCACGATGATTTAGGTCTGCTTTTAACCACATCAGGTAGCACTGGAAGCCCAAAGTTGGTAAAACTAACCTATGAAAACATTTACTCAAATACAGAGTCAATTTCCGAGTATTTGTCAATTGATGAAAATGAGCGACCCATTACATTATTGCCCATGCATTATTCATTTGGCTTATCAATTATCAATAGTCATCTGATTAAGGGGGCTACAATACTGCTTACAAATAATTCTTTAATGGAAAAGAAATTCTGGTCATTCTTAAAAACATACAAAGCTACATCTTTGTCTGGTGTACCATACACGTTTGAAATGCTAAAAAAACTTCGCTTCTTTAATATGGATATACCTTCCTTGACAACAATAACTCAAGCTGGTGGTAAATTGAACGATGAAATAAATTTGGAATTTGCTGAATATTGTAAAAAGACTGGAAAACGTTTTTTTGTTATGTATGGCCAAACAGAGGCCACAGCACGAATGAGTTACCTTCCTCATAAATATTCAATAAAAAAACTTGGGAGTATGGGCATTGCTATACCCAGAGGGGAATTCTCATTAATTGATGAAAATAGAAGCAAGATTGATGAACCCGACAAAGAAGGCGAACTTGTATATAAAGGAAGTAATGTTTCAATGGGCTATGCTGAATGTAATGATGATTTAGCAAAGGGGGATGAAAATGAAGGTATATTGAAAACGGGCGATTTGGCTAAAAGAGATAAAGATGGTTTCTATTACATTGTTGGAAGAAAAAAACGATTTATTAAACTTTATGGGAATAGGGTTAATCTGGATGAAACTGAACGACTAATTAAAAATATTATCCCAGATTGTGCTTGTTCCGGTCAAGATGATAAAATGGTAATTTATTTAACAGAGAGTAAAAGGGCGGAAGATGTTAAACATTACATTTCACAGAAAATGGGGATTAACTTTCAAGCATTTGATATAAAATGTATTACTGAAATTCCTAAAAACTCATCAGGTAAGACTATTTATTCTAAATTGCTACTTTAATGGAATTAAACCACTTTTTTGATATACAGCCCTATTCACTTTATAAAATAAGTAAATCCGAAATTCTGGAAAGTTATTTTTATAAGTTGACGCAGTATCATTATGAAAATTGTAATCAATACAAAAATATGTTAGATGCAATTAATTATAATTATAAAGAACAACGACATTATTCAGAAATTCCGTTTTTACCTGTCCGTTTATTTAAAATGTTTGATTTGTACAGTATCCCTAATGAAAATATAATTAAAACTATGACATCTTCAGGTACTTCCGGACAAAAAGTATCAAAAATATTCTTAGATAAAGAAGCAGCATTAAATCAATCAAAAGTCCTTACAAAGATAGTATCTACTTTTTTAGGGAAAAAAAGAACTCCAATGATAATAATTGATACCGCTTCCATCCTGAAAAATAGAAATATGTTTTCAGCTCGAGGTGCCGGTATTTTGGGCTTTTCTATTTTTGGAACAAAAAGACTATATGCTCTAAATGAGGATATGGAATTAAATGTTGACGATGTTATATCATTTATACAGAAGAATAAAGGCAACAGGATTTTCATTTTTGGATTTACATTTATGGTATATCAACATTTTATTAAGGAGATAAAGAGAAGAAATGTAAAAATTGATCTTTCTAATGCTGTGTTAATACATGGCGGTGGCTGGAAGAAACTTATAAAAGAATCAGTTACAACAATGGAATTCCGAAGAACGCTAAATGAGGTATGCGGTATAAAATCTGTTCATGATTATTATGGATTGGTGGAACAAACTGGTTCAATATATATGGAGTGTGAAAATGGAAACATGCATGCTCCCATATTCTCTGATATTATCATTCGAAGGGCGCATGATTTTTCAATAGCTGATGTGGGGGAGCAAGGAATTATACAGACATTATCAGTATTGCCCACGAGTTATCCGGGGCATTCATTACTTACAGAAGATGAAGGTGTTTTATTGGGTGAGGATGATTGTACCTGTGGTCGTCTTGGTAAATATTTTAAAATTATTGGTCGAATTAAAAATGCTGAAATACGTGGGTGTAGCGATACTTATGCGTATGGATTTTAGAGATTTAACCTTATTAAACATTAGTAATGATTGGGATATTGAAGGTTTTAAAGCATTAAAACCCATGAGACCATTTTCTGACGAAGTCGTTGCATATTTAAATTCATTATCAAAAGAATTAAACAAAAATGTTCAAATAAAATCATTTTCTGATGTGGCGACCTTTTCATTTTATTGTAGAAAGTCCAATATTTTACAATTAAAGAAAAAATACCATGAAGATAACTTAATAAAATTGGGAAGAGGAATCGTATTCCATATTGCTCCTTCAAATGTGGCGGTTAATTTTGCTTACTCATTAATTGTTGGTTTGCTGGCTGGAAATGCCAATATAGTTAGGGTGCCATCTAAATACTTTGAGCAGGTTAATATAATAGTTTCTGCAATCAAATCTCTTTCAATATCAGATGAACATAAATCAGTGTCTAGTAGAATCATGTTGGTTAGTTATGACCACTCAAGCAATATTACGGAAAAATTTTCTTCAATTTGTGATGTTAGAATAATATGGGGTGGAGATGAAACAATAACAAGAATACGTGAAAACAAATTGCAACCCAGAGCATTTGATATAACATTTTCTGACAGATACTCATTATGTATAATAAATGCTAATAAGTATACTCAAGAAAAAAACCATAAAGAAATTGCAAGTGGTTTTTTTAATGATACTTATTTGTTTGATCAGAATGCTTGTACTTCACCACATTTGGTAATTTGGGTTGGTACGCAAGCAAATGTCAAAAAAGCACAATCATTATTTTGGAGTAACTTACATAGTATTATTAAAGATAAATATCATGTACAGCCGGTTGTCGCAATTGATAAAATTACAAATTTTTATGATCAAGCAATTCATATGGAGAGTATCAATTTGACCAAGACTGCAGATAATTTATTATGGCGGATTAATTTAGATGAATTATCAAGTAATATAGATATGTTTCGATGCAATGGTGGCTATTTTTCTGAATACCATGCAACTGGTCTTTCAGAGTTATCTAAGATTATTAATAAAAAGTACCAAACGCTTGCACACTATGGTTTTTCAAAGAAAGAATTAAAAGATTTTATATATCAACTAAAACCATCTGGGATTGATAGAATTGTACCTATTGGCAAAACGATGGATTTTTCTTTGAAATGGGACGGCTATGACCTAATCACTGCGTTATCAAGAGAAATTGAAATAGTTTAATTAATGGTAAAAAATAATATAATATATTTATCGCCACCGAATGTTTCTGAAATAGAAAGAAAATTATTAATTGATGCATTTGATTCTAATTGGATTGCACCATTAGGTCCACTCTTCTAGTGCAGAATCAAAACAAAGGAGTTTATTTATTAAATCTTCTGAAAGATATTTCGAATGCACACGATACCGTCACCAATCCTCGATGAATTGGTTTGATGTGTGCCTTTGATTTAAATTTAAGCATTTTCATTAGGGACACAGCATATACACTAAGTTTGATTTAAATCAACGCATTCCTTTGCTGAAGACCGAAAGAAGAGTAAAGTTTGTCCCCGTATTGATGGAGGTACTTGGGCTTTTCTCGAACGATGGTTTACAAAAGTAATAATTATTTAATGTATAATGATCGATAAAAGTGAAACCCCACTAGTTAGCATATCCTGTATTATCTATAACCATGTGCATTATATCAAAGATGCACTAGATAGCTTTTTAATGCAGAAAACAGATTTTTCATTTGAAATTTGTTTAGGGGAAGATGAATCTGATGATGGTACAAGGGAAATTTGTCAGGAATACGCAGAAAAACACCCAGAAAAGATTAGGCTGTTTTTGAGAAGTCGAAAAGATGTGCTTTATATTGATGGGCAAGCAACTGGCAGTTACAATGCTTCAGAAACCTTAAAAAAATGCAAAGGTAAATACATTGCCCTATGCGAAGGAGATGATTATTGGATTGATCCCTACAAACTGCAGAAGCAGGTGGATTTTTTAGAAACCAATAAAGAATATGTTCTCACAGGCGGACGAGGTGACACGCTTGAAGAAGATCTTGGGACATTAACAGAAAGTACTTATCCAAACGTGAATATGGAAATAACTCGAGATTATTTATTTACTTGGAATCCGTTTCATACTGCTTCAATATTTTTTCGCAATATAAATATAAATTTCCCCTTATTTTTCAATAAATATTTTGCCGGCGATTGGATGCTCTATTTTTTGATGACAGAACATGGAAAATTATATTTCTCAAAAGAAAAATACCAAATTTATAGAAATCATAAAGGCGGTATAACAAAAAGTTCTAAAAGGCATACGCAAGAAATAGGATACATGAAAATGCTAGTCGAGATTAACGAATATTTTGAGTCAAAATACAATGATATTCTTTGGAAAGTAAACAATGCATATTCAAAAAGAATTTACGATGAAAATTGTAAAGCTTTAAATGAAGCTGAGAAGGTATTCATTCAGAAGTGGTTATAGTTTTAAATGACAGTTTTTTAGAGTTTATTAATTACGGCTCTAAGATATATATACCGATAATTAATAAAATTAAATAAGAGAATTATTCTTGATTATAGAAAAAAACATTAACAACAAAATAATTTTAATTTCGGTTGGTACTAGTTTACTTGGGAAAAAAAATGACTGAAAATATTTAATCATAATGAAGTTTCGTTGCCTATTTATTATGATTTAAACCAAAAGGATCAAAAAAAGTAATAAAAATATCATTAAGATATTTGGATATCAATATATGAAACAAAAAACAATTTTCCTTGCTGGCGAAGCAGATTCTTGGATTGAGAGAAATAAAGATGTTCAAAAAAATAAAGATTTTTCAAAGGATTTAGTTGTTAGTGAAATTGTTGGAATAATAACTGATAATAAAATTGGATTAGATTTAAATAAACGGACGCAGGGGCGTTTGTTAGAAATAGGTTGTGTAGAAGGAAGGAGACTTGAATATTTGCAAAATAATTACAATCTTAAATGTTTTGGAATTGAACAATCAAAAAGGGTGTTGAAAAAGGTGTCTCAAAGGGGATAAGCGCAAAAATTGGGACTGCTGACCAATTGGATTTTGAAGATAAATATTTTGATTTTGTAATTTTTTGATTTTGCTTATATCTTTGTGATAGAGATGATTTGTTTCAAATTGCCAAAGAAACGGATAGAGTAATTAAAAATGAAGGATTTATTATAGTATTAGATTTTTATAATTCAGGCAAAAACATAAACAATAAATATTTTAATGAAGAATCCTTACCCCACTGAAAATATGGAGGTTATTAGATTTATTTTATTTACTTTGTATTCTTATTATACTCCATCGATATTATATAGAAAAGTTGATTTAGTTTCTCCATGATTCTAAAAAAATATTATGTCACACTCAAATAAAGCTGTAATTATTGGTGCTGGTCCAATAGGTCTTGTTACTGGGTGGCAGTTACTTGAAAATGGATGGTCAGTGAAAATATTTGAGAAAAATAATATAGTAGGAGGTATGTGTAGAACCTGGAAATGGAATGAATTTTTAGTAGACACAGGACCGCATATTTTCCATACACCTGATGAAAGTTTATCCAAATTTTGGGAAGAACATTTTGGTGATTTATTTGTAAAGGGAGAATTTTGGTGTAAAAATGTTGCGGGTAAAAATTTTAATGAATATTGGGATTATCCCTTATCGTGGGAAAGTATATCTAAATATCCAAAGGACTTAAAAAAAGTTGTCCTATCGGAATTAGATGCATTAGATACAGATAAAAAAGCTAAAGCAAAAAATTATACTGAATATATGGAGTCAATGGTTGGCCCCACTCTAAGAAAATTATTTTTTAAAACATATCCGGAAAAAATCTGGGGAATTTCAACAAATGAAATGACGCCTGATTGGGCACCTAAAAGAATTGAGTTTCGTAATAAAACAACACCATTTTACGATAAACAATGGAATGCAGTTGGTAAATATGGAACTGGCTGTATTTATGAACGCATTAAAGAAAAAATAATAGAATTAGGCGGTGAAGTTTTTTTGGATTATGAAGTTAATAAAATCATAACATCTGGTCAGAAAATAGAATCTGTGATTTTTTCAAATGGGCATGAAGAAAAAGTAAAATGGAATGATAAAATAATATCTAGTTTACCATTAACTCTTACTGCGAGGTTACTTGGATACAAAAGCAATCTTACATTTAGAGGCATAAAATCAGTTTATTTGGCTTATGATGTACCAGAAGTTCTTCCCAAAGACATACACTGGCTTTACTATGGATCTAATAAAATATATTTTAATAGAGTAACTGAGCCCAAAAAACTTACACCATTTGTTGCACCAAAAGATAAAACGTATCTAACAGCAGAGATTACATTTAGTAAAGGCGATGAAATTGACTTAATGGATTCAGAATTATTAATTGAAAAAATTTCTGATCAAATAGAAAAAGTGGGTTTGATAGAGAAAAATAAATTGTGGGATGCTAGCACAAACAAAGAATCATTTGTATACCCTTTATTATATACCGGATATCAGCAAGAGAAAGCCAAAACACAATCTTCAATATCTAAGTACCAGCAGCTTTATTCAATTGGAACAGGAGGAGACTATAATTATGCTGACAGCCAAATATTATTTCACAAGGCTTTTGATACTGTAGCAATTATTTGCGGAAAAGATTCATCTTACACTCAAACTATTAGAAAAACTCCTTCGGTTGAATTAAATCAAATTGTAACGATAAATGGTAAAAGAATTGGGGATGGAGAAAAAGCATTTATAATCGCTGAAGCAGGATTAAATCATAATGGGAGCTTAAAACTCGCAAAAGAGTTAATTGATGAGGCTAAAAAATCAAACTGTGATGCAGTGAAGTTCCAGACATTTAAACAAAATAGTCGTGTGTCTTCAAAAGTAAAGTCTGTGAAGTATGCAGAAACTATCACGGGGCTTGAAGAGACCTTGGATCAGATGTTTAATCGGCTTGCAATGCCTTTTGAAGATCAAAAGGAGCTTTTTAATTATGCCAATAAAGTAGGGATAGAATTTTTTTCAACACCTTTTGATTTTGATTCAGTCGACTTTCTGGAAAAATTAGGTGTTAGTCTATATAAAATTTCATCATTTGATTTAGTAAATCTTCCGTTGATCCGGTATGTAGCAAGAACAGGTAAACCAATAATTATTTCAACAGGTATGTCAACATTAGGTCAAATTGAAGAGGCAGTTGGGGTAGTGATGGAAGAAGGGAATAAAAACCTAATATTATTGCATTGTAATTCGTCTTATCCAGCGGCACCTCATGAAATGAACCTTAAAGTGATAAATAACTTGCAGCGGTTATTTAAAATACCGGTCGGCTTATCAGACCATACCTTTGGCCTATTTGTTAGCCATACAGCGCTTGTAATGGGTGCAAATGTAATTGAACGCCATTTTACTCTTGATAGAACATTCGAAGGACCCGATCATATTTTATCATCAGAACCAGGTGAATTCGCAGAATTGATCTCTATTGCAAAAATAATTCCGCAAATTATGGGAGATGGTATAAAAAGAATTCAGCCTAACGAGTATGACACGATTAACACACAACGAAAAAGCCTATATTCTGCTTGTGCCATAGACAAAGGGCAAGTTATTACCAAAGATATGATCGCTATCAAAGGCCCCGGTGGCGGTCTTCTACCAAGATATTTGGATATTGTAATTGGAAGAAAAGCTAGAAAGAAAATTTTAAAAGATTATCCAATTAACTGGGATAATATTTGAAGTATGTATAGACAAGATAAAATAATTAAGCAGATCTCGTTATTGAAAAAAATTAGTTTTTCTAATAACATTAAAACAGGGTTTATGATTGGTAATACCGCAAAAATTGATCAGGTGAACAATTATTTTACTCCAGTTAGGGTATTTAATAGAATGGTAATTGGTGGAGTTATAATTAATAGTGAACTTTTAGCTATGGAGATTTCAAGGTATATTGATGGCAAAGTGGAATATGTTTTGGTTGATGCAGAAAAAAAGGTAAGTGACAGCTCATCTATTAATGGCAATCCTGCAAATATTGAACGCATAGTAAGAGAAGAAATCTCTCATTCAAAGTTACTTACTTATAAAGGGAATGATCTTTCTGCTGATGCTGTAGATGCATTTATTAGTTACAAGTATAAAGATATTTTGAGAGGAGTGGGCGGGAAAAAAATTTGTATAATTGGGTCTGGAAACTTAGGTTCTAAATTAGCATTAAAGTTAGTTGAAAGAGGGGCCCAGGTTACAATAACCAGAAGAAATAAAAAAAAACTAAAATTGATAACTGAAGCTCTAAATATTATTAGACCAATTTATACGACTGAAAAAGTAAAATATGAAACAGATAATGAGAAAGCTGCTGAAGATGTTGATATATTAATTGGAGCAACTAATGGTAACCCAACCATTACAGAACATATGGTAGACATTTTAAATGATGACGCAATTATAATAGATGCTGGGAAAGGCAATTTATATGAAGGCGCAATTAATAGAGCTAGAGATAAAAAAATACAAATATTTCGCCTTGATGTTACTTCTGCTTTAGCAGGAATGATAGAGTCACAGCTAACCAATGAAAATATTTTTAATTTTAAAATGGGGCGAAAATTTTATAAAAATAAACAATTTGTAGCGGGTGGAGTTTTTGCTAAAAAGGGTGAAATAGTTGTTGATAATATTTCAAATCCTAGTTTATTTATTGGAATATCTGATGGTCGGGGTGATTTTGACAGAACATTATCTGAGTCGGATGAAGATTCCTACAAGAAGTTAATAATCCAGTTAAAAAATGAAGCAGGGGAAGACTAAGTTGATAGCAGTTATAATACAAGCGAGGATGGGATCGAAAAGATTACCTGGTAAAGTAATGAAACTTGTAAATGGACGACCATTACTTTCCTATATGATAGAAAGAGTAAAAAAAACAAAATCTATTGATCATATTATCATAGCCACAACAAATTTCAAACAAGATGATGTGATAATTGAATGGTGCAAAGAAAATAACATCAATTATTATCGTGGTAGTGCACAAGATGTTTTAAGCCGATATTTTTTCACTGCAAAAAAATATAATATTAAAACCATTGTTAGATTAACAGCTGATTGTCCACTAATAGATCCAGTTATAATAGATAAAGTCGTTTATAAATATATCAAATTATCAGGAAAAAATATTGATTTTGTATCTAATTCTATCCCTCCTGATTTCACCTACCCTGATGGAATGGAGGTGGAGGTTTTTAATTTTGATATATTGCGAGAAGCATACAAGAAATCCAACCTTCCTTCTGAAAGAGAACATGTCACATTTTATTTTTGGAAAACAGGGCTTTTCTCAACTTTTAATTTTAAAAATGATATAGATTATTCAAAGTATAGGCTTACAGTGGATTATGAAGCCGATTTCATAGTTATTAAATCGATAATTGAAAATTTATACAGAAAAGATAAAATGTTTTTTATGAAAGATATGATTCATTATTTAAATGATAATATATCCGTTAATAAACTACAAAAAAATATAGTGAGAAATTCAGGTTGGGAAGAATCATTGGGAAAAGATATGAGCTATAAAATATGAAAAATGTAATTATTACTGGATCTGAAGGGAAAATTGGGAGAGTGTTTGTTGAACATTTATCAAAAAAAGGGTTTCATATTATTGGGCTTGATATCGTTGATCAAGTTAATAAAGATATTGAATTTTATAATACTGATATAACAAAAATAGATGAAGTAAAATCATTGATTTCAAATATTAAAAAACCCATAGATGCATTAATAAATAATGCTGGAGTTGCTGTATTCACACCATTCGAAGAAAGGACAATTGAAGAAATAGACTGGGTGATAGATGTTAATCTCAAAGGTAATATAAATATGACAAAGTTGGTTTATGAAAATCATTTCAAACCAAACTTAAAAGGTAATATTATAAATATTGGCTCAATTTATGGTTTAATATCGAGTAATATGGAATTGTATGGTCACAATGATAGAAGATCATCTGAAATCTATGGGGCAACAAAAGCAGCAACAATACAATTAACAAAGTATTTTGCAACTTATATGTCTAAGTATAATGTAAGAGTTAATTGTATATCCCCAGGAGGCGTATTTAATGATCAAAGTGATTATTTTGTTGATAATTATAATAAACGTGTGCCTTTAGCAAGGATGGCTAATGACTATGAGTTAAATGGAGCGTTAGAATTTTTACTTTCAGATAAATCAAGCTATATAACAGGACAAAATATTATTATTGATGGTGGATTTACATCTTGGTAAAAAATAAAATTATAAGTAATAGTGGTTTAGAAATGTGGGATAAATCGAAAAAAATTATTCCAGGAGGTAATGGCTTGCTGTCAAAGAGGCCCGAAAGGTATGCCCCGGATATATGGCCTACATATTACACTAAAGCTAAAGGAGTTGATATCTGGGATCTTGATGGTAATAAATATATTGATATGGCACAAATGGGTATTGGAGTTGCTATCCTTGGATATTGCAATGACGATGTTGATAAGGCTGTTAAAGAATCCATAGATAGATCAGTGAATACAACTCTAAATGCTCCAGAAGAATATTTCCTTGCAAAGAGACTATTAGAACTCAATGAATTTGCAGGAGGTGTAAAGTTTGCACGCTCAGGCGCTGAGGCAATGTCAATTGCCATTAGGATTGCAAGAGCATACAGTAAACGTGATTTAGTAATTTTTAGTGGATATCATGGTTGGTCTGACTGGTATTTATCAACCAATCTACAAAACCCTAATAACTTAAATAATCATCTTCTATCTGGATTAAGTGCATTAGGAGTACCGAAAAAATTAGCTGGAACTACTATTCCTCTCAAATATAATGATCCGGATGAATTAACAAGAATTGTAACGACTAATAATGATGTCGGCGTTATAGTACTAGAGGGTGCTCGCTATGATTACCCAACATCCGAATTCATAGATACAATAAACAATCTTGCTAAAAAACATGAGATTGTAATTATATGTGATGAGATCACTTCTGGTTGGAGAGTAACTGATGGAGGTGTTTATAAAACTAATAATCTAAAACCTGACATAGTAGTATATGGAAAGGGGATGGGTAATGGTTATGCAATTTCTTCAGTTGTTGGAAAGAGTGAAGTAATGGATGTTGCCCAAGAAACATTCATTAGTAGCACTTTTTGGACTGAAAGAATAGGATTTGTCTCTGCGCTAAAGACTATAGAAATCATTACAAAAAATAAAGTCTGGGAGCATTTAATTGAAATGGGAAGCATGATTGGTAAAGGTTGGATTAAACTCGCCAGAAAACACGATTTAAGAATTAGCATCACTGAATTTAAACCATGTATTACAATGAAATTAGATTATGGTAATATGAATAATGAAATCACAACCTTTTTTACTCAAGAAATGTTGGCTAGAGGATATTTAGCAGGACCAAGTGTATATCCATCATTTTCACATGATTCAAAAACGATTGAAAAATATCTAAATAATGTTGATGAAGTATTTAATATTTTATCAAAAACTTTACGAGAGAATACATTAAAGAATTTTTTAAAGACTAAAGTCAGAAAAAACGGATTTATTAGGCTTACCTAATTTCTTTCTTATTCTATACCAAGGGTCGTTTTAATTAAAAAAGATAAAAAATATAATATTTTTCTTGCTATGCATTCAGAAGATATTGTCTTTTTAAAAAATCATTACGATAAATACTCTAATAGTATGCTCGTTCCATTATCACTAGAAGCCTATTTATCGAGTAATAATTTCAAATTAAATAATTTAATATTTGATTGGGCGTTTGTAAAAGGAACTAGTTCATCTGATTTTCACAATTATTCAAAAAAAATCAATGATTTAATTTTGTCTCAAGAAAATTATTTTATTAATATTAATATTTCTCTGTTTTCTCTTGTGCAATTAATATGCTATATAAAAAATATAATTTCTTTTTGTGATTATTTAAATCAAAAAAACAAAATCCTTTCTGTGATTATACCTGTAAATGATAATTATTCAATTGCTTGGGGAGGTGTGAATACGCCGTGGATTCTACAAATTGTTTTTGCTTTTAAACTAAAACATAATATCAAATTTATTTCACTAAAACATCAAAAACGAATTCAAAGATATTTTGTACCACTAGTCTTTTTACTAAAGATTATGAGATTTATAATCTCAAATATTAAAAAAGGAAAGGTTAAATTACTTTCTTTGTCTTTGCCGAATGGGGATTATAGTGCATTATATGATGGTTGGGGAGGTGATTTGGAAAAAACATTCTCATTAGAAAAAACTATAAATGAGTTAGATACTAATAAATATAATTGTTTGCACATATTCTACAAATGGCAAAACAAAAATTATAAGTTTATGGAGAGGTTTAGTTCAGTATATCAATTTATTAGCGGAAGTCAAAATTTAATTAAGATTGAATCTAGTTTTAACCCAAAGTGTCTCAAGTATGTTTATATTACATTTAAACAATTAAAATTGTTAACTAAAAAAACAAAATTAGATTCTAATTATTTAATCAAATTTTTGTTGTTTCCTTTTACTTATATCTCTCTAATTGAAGCAGATAGGTATAAAATCATAGCAAAAAACTATTTTTCTAATACAAAATTAAATACATATGTCTCTTGTGATGGTTCTAGCAGGCTTTATCGAGCAAAAATGAATTATGCAAAATCAAAAGGAATTAAAACCATTAGTGTACCGCATGGATATGATCTTTTTACTGAACCAATAGGTTATTATTTAGGTGATAAGATTTATACGGGTTATGGTAAAAGAAAAGACCTAGTCGGAATTTCCGGGTATGAATTTGATAGAATTAAAATAAAAGTAAACCGGGGTCCCAAAATTTTAAATAAAAAAAAGATGGGAAAAATATTATTTTTGTTTTCAGATACACATATAAGACATTTTGATTACCATCCAAAAGAATTTATGTTTTTTGTTGATCTGATAGAATATGTTTCAATAAGTATTAAGAGGTCAATTGAATTAAAATTTCATCCTAATCTAGTAAATGACAGCAGTTACAAGACTATAAACACTTATTTAAATAAGAAGTTTAAAGGGCAAACAAATATATCAATTAATTATGAATTAAAAGCTGAAAGTGAGTATAAAGATAGCGCAATAATGTTTTCAACAAATGTTGTGTCTAGTGCTATGGTTTTTGCAACGTTTCATGGTGTACCTGTTTATTATCTAAAAACAAAGTGGTCTAGTGTAAATAACTATTTTTCCTTAGTCAATTCACTCGATAATAGAAATAGTATTTTAATTGATTCCATTCCTAATGGCGCTAGAATAATTTTATCTTTGATAAAAAGTGAAAAAGAATTTCAAGGAAAAAGTTTGAATAGTTTTATTAATTATCAATTTTCTAATAGTAGTATTAATTAAAATAGTAAATGCATATACTTTTTGAAGAAAATGGATTTCCTTGTAAAAACGGATGGCAGGGTGGAGCAGGAACATATGTTAAGATTATTGCTGATGAATTAATAAGAAACCAACACAATGTTACGATTATTATGGGCGAAGATCCTGATGTTGAAGAAGAGTATCGAATTGAAAACGGTATAATAATTTATCCAATAAAATATAGATCTAGGCTTCTTTGGTATATCAGCAGATTACCAATCATAAACACATTATATAATAGTCTAGAATATTTATATGCGGGTTTTATCAAATATCAATTGATTAAGAAAATTCATGATAAGATGCCGATTGATCTTATTGAGTACTCAGATGGAGGAGACTTTTGGCAATCTGTTTTTACAAAAATTCCATATATATGCCATCTACATGGCCCTGGATATACAGTAAAAAGACATTTGGTGAATTCTATGAAAATAAAAGAAAAAATTAGAAGGGCATTAGAATGCTACTTTATTGCCAATGCCAGGCTAGTGGTTTCTCCATCAAAAAGGATGATTCAATTGGTCGAAGATGAATATGGGAGAAGATTTAAGAAAGTTAAATCAATTGCATACCCATTAAGTGAGCTTAAAACACCTAATGAAAGGTTATCTAGAAATTCGAATAAACTTAAGTTTTTTATGTCGGGTAGACCAGATCTTACAAAAGGTTGGGTAGTATTATTGGATGCGATTAAAAAAGTGAATATATCTCATAAAAAACAAGTTGATTTTATCCTTTACGGACACGAGCAGATAGATCCACAATATAGATGCCCTGAAAATGTGTTTATATATCCTTTCTCGCATAGGGAAAATGTTTTAAAAAGTATTAAAACCTGTGATGTTGCAATTGTGCCTTCTTTTTTTGATAATTCACCAAATTCGATATACGAGGCAATGGCAATGAAAATGCCTGTAATTGGGTCAAATGTGGGAGGCATACCAGAGTTGGTAATTCACAATAAAACAGGACTATTGTTTAATAATAAATCTGTTTTGGGCCTGACTAGGTGTATTTTATATTTTATTAATAATCCAGATAAAGTTATTGAATTAGGTAATGGCGCTTATGATATGATAGTGGCTAAATCGGAGCTAAATATTAATTACAGAAAAAGAATGTATTTTTGGAAAAAAGCATTTATTTAGTTTCATTCAATATCCCAAGTCTAAATATATCATAGGATAGAATTATGTATATATTATTTATTGAAAATGCTTATCCAGGATTGGGCGGTTTTTAAGGGAGTGCAGATTGGTTTATAATAATTGCCAAAAGGTTAATTATCATCGGATGTGACATTATCATTATCAAAGCCACACCAAATGAGTGAAAAAAAAGATTATATTGATAACAAAGGGGCAAAAGTGATCCACGATAAAATTAGAAAAATAATATTATGAAAAAAGTTTTAGTAACAGGTGGAGCAGGATTTATTGGGAGCCATTTGGTTGATTTATTGTTAGAAAAGGGAAATGATGTGGTCATATTAGATAATTTATTACAGGGTAATAAATTATCTCCCGATACTATAAATAATGTACTCCTAATTAATGGCGATATTAGAGATTATGATACCCTAAAAAAGGCAGCGAACGGTTGTACTAAAATCTATCATCTTGCTGCGATGTTGGGTGTGGATATTGTAGCAAATGAACATGTTGAAACGATGGAAATTGAATCTATTGGATTACAAAATATTATAAAAATAACAAACCATATTAATATTGAAAAAATTGTATATGCGTCAACCAGTGGTGTATATGGTAAAAGTGCATTTGATGAAAGTGTGAATGAAGATTTTATACTAGATCCAAGAACAAGTTATTCAATTGCAAAAAGATTCAATGAAATATATTTGAAATCTCTTTGGTTTGAGAGGGGAATTGTATCATCATCTATTCGGTATTTTAATGTGTATGGTCCACGGCAAGATACAAGAATGGTAATCCCTCGTTTTATTGATCAAGCGTTGAAATGTGAACCAATCACAGTTTATGGTGATGGTAATCAGACTCGTGATTTTACTTTTGTTAGAGATACTGTAAGGATTACAGCTGATATTGGAGAAAAATTGAGAGAAGGTTCTGAAGTTTATAATCTTTGTGGAAAAAATGAAATACCCATTATTAAAGTAGCGCAAATGATCAAAAAATATTTGGGATCTCAATCAGAAATAAGAACTATCGACTCGCCCAAAAGTAGAGAAGAATTCGAAGTCAAAAGAAGAAGTGGAAATACAAAAAAATTGGATTCCTTTTTAGGGAAACAATCCTATACATCATTTGATGAAGGTTTATTAAATACGATTAATTATGATAAATAATTTTGCATATTTGTTTTGTTGAAATAGGTTATCCTAGACCTACCACTGGGGTTGTAGGAGGTGCCGGTACTTATGTTAATATATTTGCGACCCAACTTGTACAAAAAGGGTATAAAATCTCTGTCATTTGCGGAAGAGTGAAAACTAATTCAACCCATTATAATGATGGAGATATTAATGTTTATCCTGTTATTGAATATGGACCATTACATTATTACATTAGTAAAATTCCAATATTAAACATTTTTTCAAAACTAGTAAGATATTTGGAAACTGGTTTTAAAATCTATAGGATGCTATGTATTATAAATTATAAGAATAAAATAGATTTAGTCGAATATTCTGAGGGTGGAGACTTTTGGAACTGTTTAACCAAAAAATTTAAATACATAAGTCATTTGCATGGATCAGCATTTACTTTTTTACAAAATTCAAACCTAAATATCAGTTTATCAGATATATTTCAGCGAAAAGCTGAACACAAATTCATTCGAGGTGCGAACAAGGTTTTTTCACCGAGCTATTCAATGGTGAAACTAGTGGAATCTGAAATGGGAACAACAATTAAAAATGCATCTGTAGTACCTTACCCTATTAAAAGGGTCAATTTAGCAAATGGATTAGGGGCAGATTACAAAGCCGGTAGGGGGAAAGTATCTATCATTTTTGCTTCCCGAAATGATCTTTTAAAGGGAGGAAAATTGTTAATTCAGGCATTGGGGTTATTACCTGAAAATAGCAAAGCAAATATACGTGTGGAAATTTTCGGGTTTATTCCACAAACAGATTTAACACATTTACCCTTTCTCCAAGTAAATAAATTTGTGCCAAAAGAAGACCTGGAAAAAGCCTATCAAACAGCTGACATTTGTGTGATTCCTTCAATTTTTGATAATTCTCCAAATACTGTTTATGAAGCTATGGCATATGGTAAGATTGTTGTTGCCAGCAAAGTAGGGGGTATTCCGGAAATTATTAATAGTGTTGATAATGGGTTTCTTTTTAATCCCCGAAATATAAATGATTTAGTGGATACACTGGTAAAGGCAATAGAACTGGTTTTATCCGGTGAATCGGATAAGATGAGAAAGAATGCACAGAAAAGGATATTCTCTATGGCTAATCCAAAAGAAAATATGAATAAACGACTTGCTTTAATTGATAAATATTTTATTTAGACCATAGATTTATTAATCTCCCTTGAGATATAAAAAAATAATTTTCTTTAGTAAATCTTTATTAAGATATTTTTTCTTGTGCTTTTCATCAGCTATCTTTTTAGAAGGTATATTAAAAAATATTCTAAATCGAAACTAAATAATTGTTTTATAATCTTACAAAAATTTTATTTGTTGATATAGCTGCTGTCGTACCGGCAGAATTAATATTAATTTTAGGCCAATGATTCTTAGAAAATATAGAGATATCAAGAATATTTATGGTCTATATCTAGAGTATTCTAGGCTTTTTAAAAATGCAAATAAAATGATGTGGTGTATAATAAATAAGAAAAATATCAGAGAATTAACCTTAATGAATGGTATAAGATTTAAAGCCCCTCATGATAACACATTACTACATATGACATATGAGGTATTTATAAAAAATATCTACTTACCAAATTATCTATCTATTGGTGCGAATGATATTGTTGTAGATATAGGCGCAAACATTGGTCTCTTTAGTATTTTTGCAGCCAAATTTACAAGAAATAAAATATATGCTATTGAACCTCACCCTGGAAATATTAAATACCTTAAAGAGAACATTACATTAAATAATTTTCAAAATAATATAAAAATCTGTCCTGTTGCAATTTCTGATTATACCGGTTTTAAAAGACTCTATTTAAGTGAGATTAGTGGAGGCCATTTATTATTTGACCATAATATTAATGGAAGTCTGGTTGAATATATAAAAGTTAAAACAAAGACACTCCAACAAATAATTGATGAAAATTCATTGGAAAAAATTGATTATTTAAAAATGGATTGTGAAGGGTCTGAAGGTCATATTCTTAAATCAACACCTCAAAAGTATTTGCAAAAAATTAGAACCATCGTAATGGAATTTCATAATAATGTATCAATATTAAATCATAATCAAATTATAGATATATTATCCGATAGTGGATATAAGTGTAATCTTAATTGGGATAATAAATCAGAGTTTGGTTATATATTTGCAACCAGATGCTAATAATTAATCCAATACTATTTTTTTAATTAGCATAATACATATTTAATCCCGATTAAAGATAGATCTATATCAGATTTATCTATTAAAATTCCAACACTTTTAAAACTTTTTAAGAATAAATTAATTTATAAACATCTTTTATCAGAATGGTGTGAATATGAACAATCATTTTTAGTATGCGAACCAATAATTGGATAAAATAGCCATATATCATAACCTAACCTCTGGGGGTAGTAAACGTGAGTTATATGAATTCACCAAAAGATTTAATAAAAATGGAAATACAGTCCATTTGTATGGACATAATATAGAGAAAACCTCTTATTTGGACCTTACAGATTCGGTTGCTGAAACGTACCTATTCCCATTTAATTTGATTAATAAAATATTATTTACACTCCCTTTTTTAAAGTCAATTATAAATCTCATTATAGATTTATTAAATATCCAAAAAATCGATAATATTTCAAAATCAACGGCAAGGCAAATTGATAAAAATAATTACGACTTTGTATTTGTCCATCATAATAAGGATTATGTTCAATCGCCCTTCATCCTAAAGTATCTCAAAACAAGAACAGTTTATTTTTGTGCAGAGCCCATGAGGGTATTTTATGATGCTTCAATGTCTAGAACGTTAAAAATATATTTGGAAAGACGTACCAATGCAATTTTGAGGATCTACACATTTTTAACAGATTTGGTTGATAGACCATGTAAGAAGATTTTATCTAACAAAATTAAAAAGCATGATTTTGAAAATATTCAATATTGTGATCTTGTGTTAACTAATTCTTATTATAGTAGAGAGAGAATTCTTGCTGCGTACGGTAAGGAGTCTAAAGTTGTATATCTTGGTGGTGATTCACTTAATGCTACTGACGATTCATATCCAAACGGACCTCCGAAGAAAGAAAATATAGTTGTTTCTGTAGGAGCGATTAATCCATTAAAGGGATATGATTTCATTGTTGAGACTCTTGGAAAAGTAAACAAACATATCAGGCCCACTTTAGTCATTATTGGAAACGCAGTTAATTTAGAATATATGAGTTTTCTTGAGCGTTTGGCCAAAACAAATAAAGTTAAAATAAATATTAAGTCTAACTTAAGCGATTGTGAGCTTTTGATGTATATTAGGCAAGCAAAAATATTTCTTTATGCCCCTTACCTCGAGCCTTTAGGCCTTGCCCCATTGGAAGCTATGGCATTAGGTACACCAGTCATTGCAGTTAAAGAAGGTGGCCCAAGGGAAACGATTAAAGATCAATATAATGGTTTACTGGTTGAGCGGGATTCAAAATTATTTAACGAAGCAATTACTCTTTTGCTACAAAGTCCAGATGAGCAAGCCAGGCTTGCAAAAAACGCTTTTGATGATATTCAAAATTATTGGAATTGGAATGCTGCATATAATAGACTTACTGCAGCTATAAAAATTGCCTAGAAAAATACATTTATGTTTTGTAGAAACCTACTATCCCAGACCATCTGGATCCGTCGGAGGTGCAGGAACTTTTTTGGATTTATATCAGTGTATATAAGGTATTAGATAAAATTAGCAATAAAGTAACCAATATTTATTATGAAAATTCTTGACCTAGGTTGTGGAGATAATAAAGTTGAAGGAGCAGTTGGTTTAGATAATTAGGCTGAATTGAATAGTATTATTAATTTCTATCGTAATCACATAAGTTGGCGACCCAACTATTATCATAGCAAATGGAAAATATTTAGACTATTATCTAATTACGACCAGTTTTATGCAGGTGAACAATACAATTATAATTTTAGAGTTGGTTATAATATTTCTGTAATTGATGGACTATCAGCGAAGCATATTTTCTCTGAAATATTTATTAATGAATGCTACCCTATTAAGAAAAGTAATAAAAAGAGATTAATAATAGATATTGGTGCCAATGTAGGTTTTTTTACCTTTTATGCATTAATAAAATCTCCAAATATGGATATAATTTCTATAGAAGCTGACCCGAAAAACTATGATGTTTTAAAAAATAATATTTCTGCCAATAATTTAGAGGATCGAGTACAATTATTAAATAATGCCGTTTGTTCAAAAAAGGGTGAAATAATATTTCATTCATCATTGAAAAATTCGGGTTGGTCATCTCTATATAAAACCAGAGGTGCGGTAGAAAGTGAAAGTATAAATATATGCGCCATTACTGTATCTGAAATATTATCAACATTCAAAGTGAATACTGTTGATATATTAAAAATTGATATTGAAGGCGCAGAATATGATGTTTTATTAAATGATAGTTTTTTAGAGTTTTATGAGGTAAAAAAACTTTTTATTGAAGTTGATCTAAATCCCAGGGATAAAAGATTCTCGTTAGAACAATTATTGAAATATTTAGAAAAATATTATTTTGATATTCAAATAATAAATCCCTTGGATAGTTATCAGCTATTAATCTGTCAAGGATATAAGAATAAATAATACGAGATTTAGTTTAGTGTGCCGCTGGGCTTTCCCCTTTGTTCAAGGAGGAATTCCCATGCATAATGTCAATCTTCTGAATTCAGTAAATAATTATTTGGATGTAAGTTTAATTTCAGAAGATAATGTTTTAAATGAATCCTATTACCTAGAAATGGGGATACCATTTAATGCTTTTCGTTCCTATCAGAAATATTTCTATGGTACATTGATGAGACTAGGGTTATTGAAAAATGGGCTTCGCTCTTTTAGCGATTGGTACAATTCATTTATAATTAATACTACCTTAAGTAATCATCCGCACGACTTAGTTGAATTTATGGATATTCATAGCGAAGGATTTGTATATAATAAAAATAATCCAAAAGGAGTTAGAAAAACTATAGTTATAATACGTTCTCATACACCCTGGACCATTTTACGTAAATATTATTCTGATTATGAACGAAAAGGTGTAGATGCATGGTGGGCAATTGATCGAGAACAATACTGTTTTAATAATTGCGATGCGATAACTACCCCAAGCCACGATTTAAAAAATGAATTAATTAATACGTTCAATATAGATGAAGAGAAAATCACTGTATTACCAAATCTAGTAGATACAAACCACTTTACACCTCGCTATTATAGTGACAATGAAATATTCACAATCTTACATGTAGGTAGGTTTGAAAAGGGAAAAGGTGTTGAAACTTTATTAGATGCTTTCATCCTTTTAGCAAAAAAATATCCTAATGTACATTTATTGAATATTGGACCAGAGCAGGGAGCCTATTTAGAAAAGTGTAAAAATAGATTAAGTAATGAAAATTTGTTAGATAGAGTGACCTTTGCCGGTTTTATTAGTTATGAAAGATTACCGGAAAAATATGGTATCGCAGATTTGGTTGTTGTCCCTTCGGAAATTTATGAATCCTTTTCATATACAGTTGCTCAGGCTATGGCATGTGGCAGATCTGTTATTGCTTCAAAAATTGGGGGCATTCCTGAAACATTAGGGGATGGGAATAATGGCTTATCTTTCAAGCCCGGAAATACTGAAGAATTATTTGAAAAAATTAATGAACTTTATATTGACGAAAAAAAACGGATTTTCCTCGGCAGCAACGCGAGAGATTATGCAGTTAATAATTTCTCGATTGAAGTTTTAGCACCTAAATATATTGAATATTATAGATCCCTTCTAAATTGAGAAAAATATTGATTATTTCACCTTTTCAGTTTCGATTGAGAAGGGGGATTGAGAGGTTCACTTATGTTCTCTCAAACCAATTAGCTCGGGATTATAATTTAAAAATTATCATATATACCTGGAGTTCATTTAATAATATGAACTGGGGAGAATGGCATGAAAATATATTAATTCGTAGGGTACCTTACTTTAGGTTTTATGAAAAATTAATTGCTAAAATATTCTATCTTAAATGGATTCGTAAAGATAAACCATCTCATGTAATAATTAATTTCCTTTACCATGGAGAGACTTGCCTTCCTAGTGATTTGAAATGTTATTATATCCTACATTCGCCGGCATCATTAATCCCTCACAGATATAGTTATATTGCTGAAAATATAAGGAAGTTTAATAATATATGTGGAATAGCCGTCTCCGATTTTGTTAAGAGTGAAGCAGAATCATTTTTTCAAGGGAATCCTATTGAAATAATTTATCATGGCGTGTGCTTGAATGATTTTAAATCGAGTGCGCAGTACTTTGATAAACCTAAATTAAAAATTGTAACAATATCAGCTTTAGAAGAATGGAAAGGCAGTCAAGATGTCATTAAGGCGCTATCTTCACCGGGCATGAGAGAATACTTTGAATTTGATATATATGGAGAAGGACCGTACAAGGATGAACTGAATGAATTGATTCGTCAACTTGGGTTAGATGAGAATATTTCTTTAAAAGGTTCTATCGATAATGTGGAAGATGTTTTACCCAATTATGATATATATTGTCAAATGAGTAATGGGGAAGCTTTTGGTCTCTCTCTATTTGAAGCGATGGTCTGCGGACTTCCAACAATTGTTTATGATTCTCCTCCATTTGATAAGTTGATACCAGATCAGGTTTCAAAAAAAGTAAAGAATAAATCGATTAACGAATTAGAAGCCACTCTGTTGAAATATCGGGATTATAAAGAAAGAGAGAATTATGGCAGGGCAGCAAAATTATTTGTAACGGAAAATTTTAGCGTTGGAATGATGGCATCACGTTATTTCGAACTTTTTAAAGGATCAAACTGATGTTTAATAATTTTTTCAGAAAAAATATTGTTCCAAAAACAGATAGCCAGGAGTATGAGATTTTAATAAATGCTGTAAAAGAAATAAAGGCGCTAGATGGTTTAACACTTGAAATTGGATGCTATAAAGGTGGCTCATCATTATTAATTATGAAAACATTATTGGCAAATAATGATAAGAAAGTACATATTGGAATTGATCCATATGGAAATATTGATTATTGTCATTGGGAAAATAGAATTGATAAGGGGATAAGAAATTATACAGACCTTGTGAAAAATGAAATGCTTTGCGATTTATATACATGGTGTTTTGAAAATAATATGGAGTTCAAATTTTTCAATCTAGAAGACACCGAATTTTTCAATAGGTTTTCAGATGGCGTCCCTGTATATGATAGAAAATATCTCGATAATAAGCAAATTATAAATGATTATGCGTTGGTATTTTTTGATGGGCCACATTCGACAGACCTAATTAAAACCGAGATTACTTTTTTTCAAAAGAAAATATTAAAGAATGGGTTTATGGTATTTGATGATATCAATCAATATAACCATATGGGAATATTGGATAGATATATATTGAGTTTAGGTTTCAATATCTTTGAAAAAGGTGAGTTTAAGATTTCTTATATAAAATGTTAAAACCCAACGGGACTTTATTAAAGGATATTTTTTTTGACATTGCAAATTCCCATAGAGTTAAGAATACAATTCTTGGTTTATTAAGAGATCAAAGACTAATATCGATAAAACCAAATTATTTTAGAACTCATAGAAACTATTATATTATTAATCGTGAACCGTTGATAATTCATACGACGGAAAATATTAACGACATCCAAATATTTTCTGAAATAATTGGCAAAGACAGAAAAGCTTTTTTTTTAGTGTCTTTTTGGTGGACTCTATTTGATGGCCCAAATACTATACAACAGATTATAAAAAGCTACAGGTTTCATCAAGATAAATACAATCATCATAGAATATTATTCCTTTTGAACAATTTAGATGAGTCAAGAGAATTTAAGAAAAATGCTATACCATGTAAATTCATTCACCAAAATGCATTAATTGATTCTAATATTTTCAAACCCAATTTAATTGCTAAAAAGTTTGATGTTATATATAATGCACGTATTGATTCAATGAAACGGCATTATTTATTAAAAGACTGCCAGAAAATTGGTCTTATTTCTGCTTATGTTATGAATATTGATAGCTCAAAGCAAGAATACTTAGATGAATTAAAAAAGAATATACCTCATGCTTTCATGATTAATTCAAATCAATCAACTACAATAGAAAACTTTCAATTTGAAATGGGATTTAAATATTTAACAAGTAAACAAGTAAATGTAGCTTTAAATCAATCTAAGGTTGGCGTTATCTTGAGTGCAAAAGAGGGTGCGTGTTATGCATCAATTGAATATTTATTGTCTGGGATACCTGTAGTTTCAACAAAAAATATTGGGGGTCGAGATTATTTTTTGGATAAAAGATTTTGTAGAATTGTATCATCAAATCCTAAAGCAATAAAAAATGCAGTAGATGAATTAATTAGTTTAGATATTTCACCTAATTTTATTAGAGAAGAAACAATAAAAAAAATGAATCACCATCTGTATAAATTAAAAAAATTATTGAGAAATATTTTGAAGATGGATAAACAAAACAACAGCAATTTTGATACATTTTGGGAAAATAATTATATAAATAAAATGATTAAATATTCTCAACCATTTCCAAAATCTTTTATTCATGATATTAATTCTTCAAACTATACATAGATATTATCAATATTATGGATTTTAGAAAACTATTTCCATGGGTAATAAGGCGATATTTAAAAAGAATTGCAGATGTACCAGATATGTGGAATACTTTATATAATCTTAAAGAACAAAATATAACTCCTAAAATCATATTTGATGTTGGAGCATTTTGTGGGGACTGGACCAAAAATTCTCTAAAGGTCTTCCCTGATTCAAATTATTTTCTATTTGAAGCGCAGAAAGATATGGCTGACTCTCTTAAGATGATGGAAACCGATCAAATTGTTATAGAAAATATGTTTTTAGGTGAATGTGATGGAACATCTGTCGATTTTTATGAAGCGGGAACAAGTAGCTCTGCTTTGCGCTTTGGGCCACATACTTCTATTAAAAAAAACACCACATCATTAGATAACTATTGTAGGGGAAAAAGTATTAATACTATAGATATTTTAAAATTAGATGTGCAGGGTTATGAACTAAATATATTAAAGGGTGCTAAAACATTACTAAATAATGTTAATCTTATCATAACAGAAGTGTCTTTTATAGACGTTTATGTTGATTGTCCTTTAGTAAACGAAGTCATTCAATTCCTCGATGTTTATAATTTTCAGCTATTTGATATTGTAGATTTCCGACGAAGGGAAATAGATAATAACCTTTGGCAGTGTGATATGTTTTTTATAAAAAAAGATTCCTTTTTATTGAAGGAAAAAAGAAAAGACAAAAAGCAAAATAGACCAAAATAGTTAACTTTGATATGTTAAGAAAATGATCTCAGTTTTCATCTGCACGTACAACCGTGGTAATCTTATAAATGGTACTCTAGAAGCATTGATAAACAACCAGACTCGTTATCCTAATGAAATAATTATTGTTAACGGGGGCGGTGAAAATGATTGCCAGAAAACTCTGGAAAAATGGCAAAAAGAATTCTCTTCTTTAAAAATTATCCAAACAAAAAATAAAAACCTTGCAGCAAGTAGAAATATAGGACTGCCTTACTGCAGTGGAGATTTAATCCTACAGACCGATGATGATGCAAGACCCTTTCCCGATTGGATTGATAGAATTGTAGAAGCCCATGAAAAATTTCCTGGTGCAGGTGTTATTGGCGGCGATGTGATTGATGCAAGTCGTGGAAAATTTCTTTCAAAAATCGCTGATATAGCCACATTCCCCAATCATAAAAAGAATACAATAGTTAGATCTGTTCCAGGTGTTAATTCTTCTTATAAAAAAGAAGTTATCGATCAAGTAGGGAAATATGACGAAACGCTATTTCGAGGTGAAGACGTAGATTACAACTGGCGTGCAATCCAAAAAGGTTGGGATGTACTATATTGTCCAGAGATTAAAGTTAAACATTTACACCGCCCATCATGGAAGGGTCTTTTTCAGCAACATTTCATGTATGGAAGAGCCCACTACTTAGTTAGAAAGAAATGGCCTGAAATGTATTCCCATTATCCTTTGAAAATATCTTCCATTAAGTCATTATTAAAATGGCTCGCATCATGGGGTTGGATACCCTTCAATGATGCTGTTCAAAAATCATCTCGATTAACATCACAAATGAACGGATTTGATATTTTAGTTTTTTTATTTGTGAATCTATCAAATCGAGTGGGGACAGCAATGCAAAGACATTTCTATATGGTTTAATGAAAAAAATTAGAGTTTATACGGAAAATCATGCACCGGAAAGGTTTTGGTTGAACCATTTGGTTCATCCAGTTAGGGCTTTTTGGGGGGATGGAACTGATGATTGGCCGAAATGGGAGAAGAGTTTTTTATTTTATAAGGATTATTTTGAAATAACATCTGATATTAATGAATCTGATATTGGGTTTTTACCCTTGACCTTAAATTATTATATCAAAAATAATTTACTTTCACAGGTTGATGAATTAGGCAGTATTTTAGAGAATAAGAAAAAGAAATTAATTGTATGGATTGATGGGGATCACCCAGTTAGATATAATAATTCAAATTGTATTTTCATTCGATATTTTGGGCAAAAATCTGAAAACAAACAAAATGAATTTATACAACCAGGGGATATGGCAGAGGATCTACTGAATGAGTTTTTCCAAGGTGAACTGCAAGTCAGAGATAAAAGTGATAAACCGATAATTGGATTTGACGGTATTGCAAATTATCCAACATTAAAATTAGCTGGTACAATTTTAAAGAATTCAGTTCATAATTTTTTTCATTCAATCTTGAAAACACAGTTTTCACCAGATCCCGTCATTCCTTATTTAATCAAAAGAAAAGAAATATTAAAAAAGCTGTCAGACCAATCAGAAATAATAACAAATTTCACAATTCGTGATTCCTTTGCACCCGGTACAATTGGGAAAAATAAGAATGCTAGGGTTGAATATGTAAACAATATTATAAACAGTGACTTTACACTTTGTTATCGTGGAGCAGCAAATTACTCACTTCGTCTATATGAGACGCTCTGCTTGGGGAGAATTCCTTTATTTATAAATACAGATTGTGTTTTACCTTTTGAAAACCAAATCCCATGGAATAAAATATGTCTTTGGATTGAAGAAAATGAAATTGATTCAATGAATGAAAAAATTTTAGATTTTTATCAGTCCATGAGCAAAAAAGAATTTAAAGACAAACAAATTCAATGTAGAGAGATATGGGAAAAATATTGTACTAAAAATGGATTTTTTACTCATTTATATAAAAGTTTAATTAAGTCAAATTATATGAAAAATGTAGAAGTATCCCCTTGAAAGTAATAATCCTTGCCGGTGGATTTGGTACGAGACTAAGTGAAGAAACCGATTTAATTCCAAAACCATTGGTCAAGATAGGTGGAAAACCTATTTTATGGCATATTATGAAGTTATACAGTTCATTTGGATATAATGAGTTTATTATTTTGCTTGGTTATAAAGGGGAATTGATTGAAGAATACTTTTTAAATCAACTGTATCTTTTCAATTGGGATATTACCTTTTTGGATACAGGACTAAAAACGGATACGGGTGGTAGAATAAGAAGAGCAAAAAACATGATTGGGAATCAACCATTTTTATTGACTTATGGTGATGGATTGTCAAATATAGATATAAATAAATTGGTATCATTTCATCAAAATCATGATGGATTAGTAACAATGACATCAGTGCAATTAGCAAGTCGATTCGGGATTTTAGAGATCGGAGAAAATAACCAAGTGACTCGGTTTAATGAAAAACCGAAAAAGAATGAAGCTTGGATCAATGGTGGATTTTTTATCTGTGATCCTGAAGTTATTAAATACATAAAGAACGATTCGACAACATTTGAAAAAGACCCTTTATCTAATTTATCAAAGGACGGCAAATTATTTACATACCGTCATCATGGATTTTGGAAATGTATGGATACCCTTAGAGATAAAAGAGAATTAGACACTTTAGCAAAATCTGATAGCCCTCCTTGGATTTATACATCTTGAAAGACTTTTTTAACAATATATACGATGGGAAAACAGTTTTTATTACAGGGCATACAGGTTTTAAGGGGGCATGGCTATCTTCTTGGCTTATGCAATTAGGTGCAAATGTCACAGGTTATTCAAAAGATATACCTACGGTTCCATCTCTTTTTGAGCTATTAGAATTGAGAAAAAAGATTAATCATATCGTCGGAGATGTGCGAGATCATAAGGGACTCTTGAATACAATTCAGACGATAAAACCAGATTTTATTTTTCATCTTGCTGCTCAATCCTTAGTTGGGAATTCATATAATAATCCCAGTGAAACGATGACAACCAATATTATGGGTGTTAATAATATTTTGGATGTTGCAAGACTCCTTGGTAAAAAATGCACTGCAGTCATAATAACAAGTGACAAATGTTATGATAATTTGGAGTTGGAACGCGGGTATCATGAGAATGACTTTCTGGGCGGGAAGGATCCATATAGTGCATCTAAAGGAGCCGCAGAATTGGTGGTAAAGGGGTATTGTCATTCGTTTTTTAAAAGACAAGATTTAATTCGGGTGGCGACTGCAAGAGCAGGAAACGTTATTGGCGGTGGCGATTGGGCAAAAGACAGGATTATTCCTGATTGTATCCGAGCTTGGGAAAAAGATGGGAAAGTGAAAATTAGAAATCCTCATTCAACACGACCTTGGCAGCATGTGTTAGAACCTTTGAGTGGGTATTTGCATTTGGGGCAACAATTAGATGAGAATATCGAACTTAATGGTCAATCATTTAATTTTGGCCCGCATGAACGAAATGACCATACAGTTTTGGAATTATTAGAAATAATGGCTAAACATTATTATGCCAATAGCAAAAAGCCCTATGAGATAGTTAATGAATCATCATTCCACGAGGCAGGTCTGCTTAAACTCGATTGCACAAAAGCCAAAAAAAGACTTTCGTGGGAATCAAATTTGAATTTTAATCAAACGGCGGATTTCACTGCGAAATGGTATGCCAATTACATGTCCGCTAAGGTTCATGATCTCACATTAAATCAAATCAAAAAATATTGTGATTCTGCAATTAAAAACCAATTATCATGGACAAAATAAATATAGATGGCATTGTCCTAACGGACCTAAAAATTATCAATCATCCAAAGGGTGATATTTATCATGGGATGAAAGATAATGATATCGGTTATGAAGGATTTGGTGAAGCTTATTTTTCTACAATTAAGAAAAATGAAATAAAAGGGTGGAAAAAACACCTGGAAATGACAATGAATATTATTGTCCCTGTTGGTGCAGTAACTTTTGTTTTATTTGATGATAGGGGCAATAGTAATACGGTCAATAATTTCTTTTCTGTAAAACTTTCTCCCACTAATTACAATAGGTTGACAGTGCCGCCAGGGATTTGGCACGCGTTTAAAGGACATAACTACGATTTAAATTTGATTCTTGATATCTCAGATATAAAGCATCAACAAGAAGAAATAGTTAGGGTTAATATTGATGATATTCCCTTTGAATGGGAAAGCCTATGAAAAATATCTTATTGATCGGTGGCTTGGGATATTTGGGTGGGCGTATGACTAAATATTTTTCAGATATTGGTTATAGGGTATTGATTACTACTAGGAAACAGGAGACAGAATTCCCTAATAATATTCCGGTTAATACTTCAGTTGCAGAGGTTGATTATAAATCGGATGAGCAATTAAATAAAGTAATGAAAGGAATTGAGACCTTAATACATCTTGCTGGCCCTGATGCCCATACAAATTTTAAAGACCCAGATATTTTGGTTAAAAGGCACTTAGGTTTAACAAGACGTTTATTCCAAAGTGCACAAAGTAATAACGTTAAAAATTTCATTTATTTTTCTACCATACACGTATATGGAAAAAATTTAGTTGGACACGTTACAGAAGAGACTGAAACATTTCCCATTCACCCATTTGCAATAGCTCATTTAGAAGCGGAAAAGATGATTAATGGGCCACAAAAAGATATAGCAACAACAATTATTAGGTGCT